>MDTC01094579.1_pt1 | contig 183693 bp, 182 predicted proteins | sample 811181 | NCBI WGS metagenome assembly MDTC01 (sample SAMN05326644, study PRJNA326480) | marine metagenome | isolation source: seawater | place: Pacific Ocean: North | collected 2011
ACAACACCTGTTTCAGTCCATTCTAAATCTCTTTCTGGAGGGCTGTCGGACAACATAAACCACCTTGCTGTATCAGCTCCATATAATTCTATTATTTCGGTCGGGTCAATTACGTTTTTTTTAGATTTACTCATCTTTTCAATATTTCCAGAAGTAATTTTTTCACCATTAATATCAAAAAGATTATTATCTTTGTTTGTAATATTACTCGGCTCAACCCAGTCACCACTTTCATTTTTAAAAGTTCTGTGAGTAACCATTCCTTGAGTAAACAAACCTTTGAACGGCTCATCAATTTTTAGATATTTTAAATCTCTAAGGGCTTTGGTAAAAAAGCGAGAATATAATAAATGTAAAATGGCATGCTCTATACCACCTATATATTGATCAACTTGCATCCATTTATTAAATTCTGTTTCATCAAAGATTTTTTCTGATTTTGGGGAAGTAAACCGAGCAAAATACCAAGAAGACTCAAAGAACGTATCAAAAGTGTCGGTCTCTCTAATAGCAGGTTTTCCTGAATAGGGACATGTTGTATATTTCCATGTTGGGTGATTTTCCAATGGATTTCCAGGTTGATCTAAATCAATATCGTCAGGCAATTCAACTGGCAAAGAAGATTCAGGTAGTGGAACCATAGTTCCATCTTTTAAATAGATAACAGGTATGGGACATCCCCAATATCTTTGTCTGGAAATTCCCCAGTCCCGCAATTTAAATTTGATTGAACTAGTTGCAACAGATTTTTTTTCTAGCTCTTTGATGACTTTGTTTTTAGCTTCTTGAACATTTAAGCCATTAAGGAAGTCGGAGTTTATAATTTTACCGTTTTCTATAAAGGCTTCTTTTAAATCATATTCGTTTCCATCTTTTGAAACAACTTGAATGATATCAAGTTGATATTTCTTAGCAAAATCAAAGTCTCTTTGATCATGCGCAGGACACCCAAATATTGCCCCTGTTCCATAATCCATAAGTATAAAATTAGCTATATAAACTGGTATCTCTTTTCCTGAAAAAGGATGTAAAACTTTCAAACCCGTATTTATTCCAATCTTATCGGCTTTTTCTAAAGCCTCTGTTGTTGATGAAGTTTTCTTACATTCCTGTATAAATTTACTAATTTCAGAATTTTTGTTTGATAAATCATTACTAAGCGGATGTTCAGGAGAAAGTCCTATAAAAGATGCACCAAAAATTGTATCAGGCCTGGTAGTAAAAACATTAATAGAAATTCCATTTTTTGTTTTAAATTTAATTTCCGCACCTATAGATTTACCAATCCAGTTTTCTTGCATTGATAATACTCTTTTTGGCCAGCCATATAAGTTTTCTAGTTCTTTTACTAAATCATCAGCAAAATCTGTTATTTTTAAAAACCATTGTGATAATTTTTTTTGAACTACTTCAGCACCAGATCTCCAACCCTTTCCTTCTATAACCTGCTCATTAGCCAAAACTGTACAATCAACAGGGTCCCAATTAACATATGATTCTTTTTTATAAGCAATATTATTCTTTAAAAGATCTAAAAACAATTTTTGTTCATGCATATAATAATTTTTATTACAAGTTACTATTTCTCTGCTCCAATCATATGAAAGACCGAGCTGTTTGAGTTGGCCTTTCATTATTTCTATATTTTTATAAGTCCAATCTCTTGGATGGACCTTATTTTTAATTGCTGCATTCTCTGCTGGCATTCCAAAAGCATCCCAGCCCATAGGATGTAAAACATTATATTTTTGACACCTTTTTAATCTTGCTACAACATCTCCTATGACATAATTTCTAACGTGCCCCATATGTATTTTGCCAGAAGGATATGGAAACATTTCTAAGACATAAAACTTTTTATCATCCTTGTTAAATTGTGCTTCAAAGGATTTTTTATTTTCCCACTCTTCTTGCCACTTGGGTTCAATCTCTGATGGTATATAATTCATTTTATATTAATAATAATTATTTTAATTAAAATATATATATAATGAATCAAGTTATAAAGAAAAATTTTGAAATTGATAAAACTAAGGCTGAAAAATTAAGATCAATGGGTATTTCTGGCTTATTCATGCCAATTGATAAAAAAACGGATCAAGGTCCATCTGAGACATCTAAAAATATCAATAATTTAGATATTAATGAGGTAAAAAATATTGTTCAGGAATGTAGATCTTGCGAATTACATAAAACAAGAAATATGTCGGTTTTTGGTGAAGGAAATGAAAATGCCGAAATAATGTTCATTGGAGAGGCGCCTGGAAAAGATGAGGATTCAACTGGTAAACCCTTTGTCGGTAAGGCAGGCCAACTACTTGATAGGATAATTCAGGCAATGAAGATGAAAAGAGAAGATATTTACGTTTGTAATACTGTAAAATGTAGGCCAAAGAATAATAGAAAACCCTCAATTGATGAAATAGAATCATGCTCTACTTTTTTAGATTTTCAGATAAAAAAAATTAAACCAAAAATTATAGTATGTCTTGGTTTAGTCGCAGCTGAAAATATTCTAGGTGAAAATGATAAACTTAAAAATTTGAGAGGAAAATTTTATGAAAAGTATGGCGCTAAAATATTAATTACCTATCACCCAGCAGCCTTGTTGAGGGATCCAAGCAAAAAAAAACTAGTATGGGAGGACATGCAAATCGTAATGAGAGAGGTAGGAATATATGTCTAATAAATTAAAAAATGAAAATAGCCCGTATTTGCTCCAACATTCCGAAAATCCTGTTAATTGGTACTCTTGGTCCGATGAAGCTTTTAGGATTGCTAATGAAAATGACATTCCAATCTTTTTATCCATAGGATATTCGACTTGCCATTGGTGTCATGTGATGGAGCATGAATGTTTTGAGGATGAAGAGGTGGCAAAAATTTTAAATGAAAGCTTTGTATCAATCAAGGTTGATCGTGAACAGAGACCCGACATTGATAGTATTTACATGGCAGTTTGCCAGATGATGACGCAAAGAGGTGGATGGCCATTGTCTATTTTTATGACTCCTGATAAAAAACCTTTTTTCTCTGGCACTTACTTTCCAAAAAAATCAAAAGGTGGAATGGTTGGTTTTCTTGAATTGTTACCTAGGATTGCTGATGTTTGGAAAAACAATAGAAATGATATAACAAAATCCGTTGATACTATAGTATCTACATTGAAGGATGTTTCAAACCCCAAGATATCTGCTAATTTTGTTTCCGAAGAAGATATGAATGAAATATTTGAAAGCTTGAAAGATTTTTATGATGAAAAGCATGGTGGATTTGGCGAGGCGCCTAAATTTCCATCACCACAAAATATTATTTTTTTAAGTAATTTTTATGATTTTTTCAAAAATAAAGATGCCTTACATATGATTAATCAAACACTTTCTTCAATTGCACTTGGAGGCATTAATGATCATATAGGGGGTGGTTTTCATAGGTATTCAACTGACGTAAAGTGGCAAGTACCACACTTTGAAAAAATGCTGTATGACCAAGCTAATTTATTAGAGTCTTTTTATGAATCATACTTAGTTTGTAACAAAGAAATATATTTAGATTCCATAGAGAAAACTGTTCATTATTTAAAAGAATCTATGTTATCCGAAAGTGGAGGTTTTTATTCTGCAGAGGATGCCGATTCCGAGGGAGAAGAGGGATTGTTTTATTTATGGGAGGAAGATGAACTTAAAAAAATTTTAAAAAGTGATGAATTCGAATTTTTCAAACTCTTATATAATGTAGAAACCGAAGGAAACTTCTTGGAGGAAACTACTAAGCAAACAAATGGAAAAAATATTATTTTTCTTAAAAATGAAATTGAAAGTTTTTCGGAAATATTATCGTTAGATATAGATTTGATCAAAAGTGAATCAATTCGCGTTAAAGAAAAATTAAAAAAAATCAGAGATAAAAGACCTAGGCCATTGTTAGATGACAAAATTTTAACTGATTGGAACTCCATGTTAATTTCCAGCTTATCAAAAGTTTCCAGAATATCTAATAACTTTGATATTCTTGATTTAGCAATAGAATGTAATTCTTTTTTGAAAAAAAATATGATTGATAATTATGATTTACTTCATTGCTATAGAGATGGAATCGCTTCTATTGATGGCATGCTTGATGATTATTCTTTTTATTCTAAATCTCTTATTGATCTTTATGAGACAACTCTTGATCCAGATTATTTATTAGATTCATTTAAAGTGTGTGAAAAGATGATCTCTTATTTTTGGGATAATGATGATGGATTATTTTTTTCTTCAAAGAAAGGCATAGATGATTTGATTGTAAGACAAAAAAATTTGCTCGATGGAGCATCCCCTTGTGGTAATTCCACAGCACTATATTCAATAGCAAAATTATCGAATTATTTTTTTGATGATAATCTTAATAGAATATCAAATACTCTATCTTCAAAGTTGGGTGAATTGGCTAAAAAATTTCCAATTAATCTAGGCATGTTTCTTGCGAACCAATTCTTGTTATATAAAAAACAAACTCAAATAGTTATAACATCTCGGGATGAAAAATTAGATCTGTCAAACGAAATGGTAAATTATGTAGTTAATTTAAAAACTATAAATAAATCTATATTTCATATAAACTCATCTTCTCAAAGGGATAAATATATTAATTTTTCTGAAAAATATTCTTTTTTGCCACAACCTTCCGAGGATGTAAAAGTTTATGTATGTTCTAATTTTACTTGTAATTTGCCTAGTCAGAATTTAGATGAGCTTTTGAAAATATTAATCTAAATTTTTTTGAATATCATTTTTTTTTATATGTATCATTAAAATATTTAAAGCCGCTGGTGTTATCCCAGATATTCTAGATGCTTGACCAATTGTAGATGGCTTTATTCTTTGAATTTTTTGTTTTAATTCATTTGATAGACCTGAAATGATTCCAACATCCAAATCCTGAGGTATATGAATATCTTTATATTTATCAATTTTTTCTATTTCTTCAAATTGACGTGAGATGTACCCCTCATATTTAATTTCATTTCTAATTAAGTTTTTTATAACTTCATCCTCAGGTATTATAATTTTGCTATCAATTTTTTTAAGTATCTCAAAATCAATATTTTGTCTCTTTAATAAATCTTTAATACTATATTGTTTTTTCAATTCTTCTAACCCAATGTCTTTAAATATTTTCATATTTTTTTTGTTAGGGGATATTTTGGTTTCTTCATAATGCTTTATTAAATCTCTATACTTTTTTTCTTTCATTACGAAGTTTTTGTAATCTTCTTTATTTACTAGTCCTATTGAGTAACCTTTTTCAGTAAGTCTTAAGTCCGCATTATCATCCCTTAACAAAAGTCTATGCTCAGCTCTTGATGTAAACATTCTGTAAGGCTCATCAACGCCTAAGGTTACTAAATCATCTATGAGAATTCCAATATAAGATTCTGATCTAGAGAGAACAAACTCATCTTTGTTTTGAATTTTCATAGAAGCATTTATTCCAGCAATTAATCCCTGGGCTGCTGCTTCTTCGTATCCAGTTGTTCCATTTATTTGACCTGCTAAAAATAGATTCGATACTATTTTACTTTCAAGTGTTAAATATAAATCCTGAGGATTACAGTAATCATATTCTACTGCATAACCAGGTCTCATTATTCTTGCATTCTCAAGACCATCAATACTTTTAATTATTTCAACTTGTACTTCCAATGGCAAGCTAGTCGATATTCCGTTAGGGTAAATTTCATTTGTATCTAAACCCTCTGGCTCAAGAAAAATTTGATGTCTTAGTTTATCAGCAAATCTGATTACTTTATCCTCTATTGAAGGACAATATCTTGGCCCTATACCTTTGATCTCGCCCGAGAACAAAGGAGATTTATCAATATTTGATTTTATAATGTCATGCGTTTTTTCATTCGTATAAGTTATGTGACACGGAAGCTGTAGATTGGATACTTTTTTAGTTTGATATGAAAAAAAAGCGGGTAAAGAGTCTGGACTTTGAACTTGAGTTTTTGACCAATTAATAGTGTTTTTATCAAGTCTTGGCGGAGTACCTGTTTTTAATCTTCCCACATCAAGTCCTAGCATTTTAAAAGAATTTGAAATTTCCTTAGTTGGAGGCTCGCCAGCTCTACCAGCTGAATTTTTTTCTTTACCTATATGAATTAAACCATTTGGGAATGTACCAGGAGTAATTATGGTTGTTTTTGAATAAAAACTTTCGCCTAAATTAGTTTTTACTCCTAAGATTTTGTCATTCTTAAATATAAGCGAATCAATAATTCTTTGGAATATAATTAAATTTTGTTGATTTCCAAGAGTTTTCCTCATGTAAGTTCTATATAAATTTCTATCTGCTTGAATTCGTGTTGCCTGAACCGCAGGTCCTTTTCTAGTATTTAATCTTCTATACTGAATTGATGAATAATCGGCAGCTTTTGCCATTTCTCCCCCTAAAGCATCAATTTCTCTTACTAAATGACCTTTGCCCACTCCGCCGATCGATGGATTACAAGACATAATTCCGATAGTATCAATGTTAGCAGTAATTAAAAGTGTTTTTGAGCCTAGTCTTGCCGATGCTAGAGCTGCTTCACATCCAGCGTGGCCACCGCCTACAACAATCACATCATATTTTTCTTCAGACATAATTTCCTAATGTTATATGATTTACTAAAAAATAAAAGCGTTTAAATATAGAAAAAAATAAACAATAATTATTATATGAAAAACTCTATAGTTGGAATTACATCTGATATAAAAGGAAAATTTTATGAAGTCGAATCTTTTTACTTTGAAAGTTTACTAAAGGCGGGTGCTATTCCTGTAATGTTGCCAATGACAACAAATAAAAATGACATTAGAAAAATATCGAAAAAAATAAATAGTTTATTAGTTTCAGGAAGTAGAGACATTGATCCTAAATTTTATGGACAAGTTAAAAAATTCAAAATTAATTCTTTGGATATTAATAGAACAATAAGTGAAATAAATTATATTGAAGAGTTTGCAAAACAGAAGAAAAAAATTCTTGGTATTTGTGGTGGCATGCAGTTAATAAATGTATATTTTGGAGGAAGTTTAATTCAGGATATTAAATCACAATTAAAGAGCAAAATTAATCATTCAAAAGCAAAATATCATAAAATAAAAATTTTAAAAAATACTTTAATTAAGAAAATAACTGGCTCATCAGATCTAAGAGTCAACACTTTTCACCATCAATGTATTGATAAGCTGGGAAGTGATCTCATAGCATCCTCTAGATCCTCGGATGGAATTATAGAATCATTTGAATCCTTAAATAGGAAAATTTTAGCAGTTCAATGGCATCCGGAGCTTATGAAAGATGGAAAAAATCAAATGATTTTTAATTGGTTAAAGAGTTAAAATTAAATTTAAAGCTGTTAAATTAAGATTGTGGATAAAATTATTGCTAAAGGAATCAGAGAAAATAATCTAGATAACATTAGTATAAGTATACCAAGAGGAAAAATAACTGTTTTCACTGGTGTTAGTGGTTCTGGTAAATCAACATTGGCTTTTGATACTATTTTTGCAGAAGGCCAAAGAAGATATCTTGAGTCATTATCAAGCTATGCTAAGCAATTTGTTGATAAGTTCAAAAAACCAGATTTGGATTATATCTCTGGTCTGTCCCCATCTGTATCAGTTGATCAAAAAACCTTTATGAGAAATCCTAGATCTACTGTTGCAACTATTACAGAAATTTATGATTTTATCAGGCTAGGTTTCTCAAAACTTGGCGTTCCTAAGTGTTATCAATGTGGTAGTGAAATGTCCTCTGGCTCTGTTGAAACCGTGTTAGAGCGCTTGGAAAAAGAAAATTTATTGAATAAAAGTGTTGATATCTTCTACCCAATTTCTATGGGTAAAAAAGGTGAATTTAAAAAGGAAATTGAATTTGCTTCTAGATTTTTTACTATTGCTAGAGTGGAAGGAAAAACTGTTGATATTTCACAAATAAAACCATTAGAAAAGCAAAAAAAACATAATCTTGAAATATATATTGATTCTATTGATTCACCTAAGAAAAGTTTAAAAAAACTTAAATCCTCTTTAGATGTTGGATTCTTGTATGGTGAGGGAATTGTAATAGTTGAAGCTGATGATAAAAGATTTGTTTTTAATTCTGAGCTAACTTGTAACAAATGCGGAATTAGCTACCCGGAAATCTCCCCTAGACTTTTTTCATTTAACAGCCCTTATGGTTGTTGCAATCATTGTGAAGGTATAGGTCAATTTGAATTTGTTGATGAGAATCTAGTTATCAATTTTGATAAATCGATAAATGATAATGCAATTTTACCTTTTATATCTTTATCTCAATATAAAAAGCAAGTTAAAGAATTTGCCATTGAAAATTCAATAGATTTAAATAAAGCCTTCGCTAAATTATCAAAAAAGCAACAGAATCTGATTCTTAATGGACATGAATCAACAAATGTATCTGATTATCTAAAAAATTATAATAAGGCCAGCAAAGATTTTCCCGGTGTTATAAATATATTACAAACCTGGATTTTAAAATCCAAAACCGAAGACTCCTTTGAGGCTCTTTCAAAATACATCTCAATCAAAAAGTGTGATTTTTGTGAAGGTACAAGACTAAGAAAAGAGGCAAGATATATATTTATCAATGGTAAAAATATATCGGAATTCTGTAGTTTAAATATTTCAGAGGCTATGAATTTTGTTGATGATGTAAAATTTTCAGGAACAAAAAAAGAAATATGGAAAAAGATTAAACCTGAGATAAGATCAAGATTAACTTTTTTGAAAGATGTTGGTTTGTCATATTTAAATCTTGATAGAAGTGCTCCTACATTGTCTGGTGGAGAAGCACAAAGGATAAGGTTAGCCACTCAATTAGGTGCCAATTTAACCGGTGTTACTTATGTTCTTGATGAGCCAACAATAGGTTTACATCCTAGAGATAATTCAAGACTTGTTGGCGCACTTAAATCTTTAAGAGATAAAGGTAATACTGTATTGGTAGTAGAACATGATGAAGATACAATAATGAATGCTGATAATATAGTTGATATCGGACCCAAGGCAGGCATAAACGGTGGTAAGATTGTGTATACCGGAAATTTAAGTGGCATTAAAAAATCTAAGAATTCACTAACTGGTAAGTATTTAAATCGAGAGAAAAAGATTATACAAAACATTAAAGATTTTAAATCCGATACGAAAAAAATTTCAATATCCAATATTACAAAAAATAATCTAAAAAATATAAGTATTGATCTGCCGTTGGGCCATGTAATATGTGTCACAGGCGTTTCTGGATCTGGAAAAAGCTCTTTAGTGTCGCATACTATTTTTCCACTACTATCAAAATATATAAATAATCCAAACAAAAAAAGTAACGCTAAAGAGGCCATAAGAGGTGTAGAGAATATTGATAAGGTGATAAATATTGATCAGTCTCCAATAGGTAGGTCTTCACGTTCAAACCCCGTTACCTATACTGGAATTTTTTCAACAATTAGGGATATTTTTTCATCTTTACAAATATCTAAAATGAAGGGCTATGGCCCCGGTAGATTTAGTTTTAATGTAAAGGAGGGTAGTTGTAGTAGTTGCTCTGGGGCAGGCTTCAATAAAATTGAAATGAGTTTTTTGCCAGACGTTTCTGTTATATGTGAAGAGTGTCAAGGGAAAAGGTTTGATGAACAGACCTTAGAGGTTTTATATAATGGTAAAAATATTGCTGAAGTTCTAGATATGACTTTTGAGGAAGCAGAAATTTTTTTCGCAGGTTTTCCAATACTTAGCTCAAAAATCTCAGTTTTAAATTCCGTTGGTCTTCACTATCTCAAATTGGGCCAATCAGCTACAACTCTTTCAGGTGGAGAAGCTCAAAGAATCAAATTATCTAAGGAGTTAATTAAAAAAAATACAGGCCAGACTTTTTATATTTTAGATGAACCAACAATAGGATTGCATTATCAGGATGTTGATAACTTAATGAGTGTTATCTATAAGCTTAGAGATTCAGGAAGCACTATATTAATAGTTGAACATAATTTAGATGTTATAAATTGTTCAGATTATATTATAGATCTTGGACCCGAGGGTGGCGAGGGTGGTGGCTACTTACAGTTTATGGGACAAAGAAATGATTTCATATCCTCTGGATCTGGAGAAACTCTTGATTATCTGAAAAAGCATATTTTGTAAAAAATAATTATAAAGGGTTTGTTATCAAAGATGCTAAAATGCTTAATATTATAAAAACTCCAATAAATGTAATCATTATGTAGCAATGCTTATAAGTAGTGCCTTTATGAACATTGGGAACCCTATCTGGGTATGGTAAAACTTTATGTTCATTATCAGATGACATTTCTTCATTTACATCACCAGTAGAATCAGAGATTGTTTCTTTAACTTGTGTGTTTTCGGCCTCTGAAGTCTGCTCTTTAGTTTCCTCACTCACATTTAAAAAATATCATAACTTCATTTTTATGCAATGAATTTTGCTATAGTTACTTTTTTTATACTACTACCCAAATAGATATTTTGATATAGAATATCACTATTATTTTTTAGAATTTTATTCTAACGGAGGAAAGAATATGGCAGAATACGCAAATCCTGATGTATTGGTAAGTACAGAATGGGTTCAAGAAAATATAGGTAAAGATGGAATTAAAATTATCGAATCTAATGAGGATATTTTACTTTATGATATTGGTCACATTGATGGAGCAATTAAGCTAGATTGGGAGACCGAGCTTCAGGATAAATTAGTTAGAGATTATATTGATAAAGATAATTTTGAAAAGCTAATGTCTTCAAAAGGGATATCTCGTGATGACACAGTTGTTTTTTATGGAGATAAAAGTAATTGGTGGGCATGTTATGCACTTTGGACATTTAAAGTTTATGGGCATGAGAATTGTTTAATAATGAATGGTGGAAGACAAAAATGGATTGATGAAAAAAGAGATATTACCAAAGATGTAGTAGATTACCCAACAACAAATTATAAAGTCGATTCAACAAATGACGAAATTAGAGCATTTAGAGATGAAGTAAAAAAGCATAGTGATTCGGGGTTATTGCTAATTGATGTAAGGTCTCCAAAAGAATATTCTGGTGAATTATTACATATGGAAGCATATCCTCAAGAAGGCGCACTTCGAGGTGGGCATATACCTAATGCTAAGAGCGTTCCCTGGGCTACTGCTGCAAACGAGGATGGTACTTTTAAAAGCGCTGATGAACTGACTGCAATTTATAAAGAAGGCGCAGGTCTTGACCCAAATCAAGATATAATTGCATATTGTAGGATTGGTGAAAGATCTTCTCATACATGGTTTGTTTTAAAATATTTACTTGGTTATGAAAGTGTCAAAAATTATGATGGGTCGTGGACTGAGTGGGGAAATTTAGTTAAAGCTCCTATTGAAAAGTAATATACTTTATTTTAATTTAACTTTAAGTTACATTATGAATTCTAAGCAATTTAGTTAATATGGCTAATTTGCTTAGATTTTATTTTAATTATGGCGCAGGATAAACAAGAATTAATGGATTTTATATTGGATCATTATGAGAATCCAAGAAATGCAGGTACGATCGAAGGCTCAGATAAAAAATTGATTAGCGATGCTGACATCTGTCAAAATGGTGGAAATCCCGGATGTGGAGATATTGTTACAATTTGTCTGAAAGTTGATAACGGTAAAATCGTGGATATTAAATTTGAGGGAGAAGGTTGTATCGTAAGCCAAGCTGGAACTTCTATTATCACTGAGAAGGTATTAGGCAAGGATTTAGACGATGTTTTAGCTATGGGTCCCGAGATGATGACTGAAATACTGGGAGAAGAACTAACTTTATCAAGGCCTAAATGTGCTACATTAGGATTAGCTACTGTAAAGCTAGCTATTACTCAGCTCAGAAGAACTGAAATGAAGAAGGCTAATAATATAGAATAATATATTTTTCATATAACTTTTTTTGTTTATAATATACTCTAAGACAAATATGGGAGAATAGTAATGGCAAAGAAAAATGGCAAGAATGGAAATGGAAAAGTTAATTATGATGCAGCTTTAAATTATCCTTTATTTGAAGCTATCTTTAATCGTAGATCTAGGAGATTTGGAGCTGGTATGGAGCTTCCATCAGATAGTAGTCTGGGGCATAAGTCTGAAATCCCCCCAATAGCTTTGACTGAATTTCAAGAGGCTATGTTAGTATGGGCAGGCACTGGACTAACAGGACTGTGTTTGGCCGACTTACCACCAGAAAATGGAATTGATTTATTATGTCAGTGGACTGGTAGAACTTGGCCCTCTGCATGTAATAATCATGGAACGGAATTATTTTTTACTAACGATTCAGGTTTATATTGGGTAGATGTTAAAAACATGCTTCCTAAAGATAAAGAGCTAGATATGTTTTTTAAACTCGATCGAGATGATAAAATTGACAGATTATTAGAATTATATAGAGATGGACTTGTTAAATTAGAGGATGGAAGAGCTAATTTGCCTGATAAAATGCCGGGTCTTTTTGATTTTAATCAATGGAATACAAACAAGCCTGGTACTACAACTTTCATTCCTGTTACAGACATAACTGAAGAATACTTAAATTTATTAACCTTATATTGCAGTAGTACATATGCATTTAACATTTGGGATGAAAAACATGACAGGTCCTGTGGCCAAGATAAATGGATCAAATCAGGAAGAATTAAAGAAGAAGTTAAAATGTCCTTATATGATCTTGAGGTTAGAATTTTAACAGGATTAAATGTTGAGCAGGCATTTATTTGTCAAAATATGTCCCTTGCATTACAAGCACTTGGTTTGGGTGGATGGACTTTTACAGGTCTAATTCCAAGATTTACATTGGGTTCAAATCCCGAACTTTTTAAAGGTTTAGGTTTTAGATTTGAGCAACCTAAATCCGGACCAACTAGGCCTGTTGGAAGAGATGGAGTTTTTCAAGGATATTGTCCTCCATATTATAAATCAATGTCAGAGGCTTATGATGCCATGGATTCTCATAAATGGGCAGCTTGGGATAGTAGCAAAAAACCTTTTCCCTATGAGGAACCCGATAAGCATTTAGTTAAGGCTCCTAGACCTACTGATACCACAAGTGAAATTGTGAAGTCTGTTGCAGATTATATTCATGATACTTATGGATCATTTCCAGCTTTTGTAGACCCTATGTATATGAGATTAGTTTTCCAAGCTCAAAACTTAGATTTAGACTTCTATGATAAGTACTACCCACCTGGATCATATACCGATCAACATGTTAATACATTTAAGTATTTTCAACCTGAAATTAAAAATCCTTATTCCCAAAAACCTTCAAAAAAATACCCTTGGGATAAGTAAAATATATAGAATTAAGAATTGAGAGAGTCCCAGGTGTCAGCAGTGACACCTTCTTCTCTTAATTTAGCTTTTTGAACTCTGTTAGTTGGAGTTTTTGGTAAAGATTTACGGAATTTTATAAATCTAGGTATCATGAATTTTGGCATAATTGGCTTAAGAAATTCTATTATTTCTTTAGGATCTAAATTTTTGCCTTCTTCTTTGACTATAACAATCATTACTTCATCCTCAGAATATCTGCCTTCCTCATCGACCTTCACGGCAATAGCAGCAGCTTCATTTATTTTAGGATGTGAGGAAACCATATTCTCCACTTCAAATGAGCTTATATTTTCGCCCCTACGCCTTATATAATCTTTAACTCTATCCATAAAAAAGATATATCCATCATCGTCCTTTCTACATAAATCTCCCGTATGAAACCAGAAATTTCTGAAATCTGATACAGTTTTTTCGGGCATTTTATGATAATAATGTAAACAAATATTTGGTATTCTAGGCCTTAGTACAAGTTCACCAGGAGTGTCAGGAGGTAATTCCTCATCTGTATCAGGATTAACAATTTTTATTTCATATCCTGGGGATTCTTTTCCACATGAACCGACTCTAAATGGTTCACCAGGTCTCATGAATGTACATTGTCCTACTTCGGTTAATCCGTACCCTTCCATAAATTTAATACCAAATCTTTCCATGAAATCCTCGATAATATCGTGTGGTGCAGGACTTCCTAATACAAGTTTAACTTCGTGCTCTTTTTCCTCAGGCACAACAGGTGCATTCCACATAAAATAAGACATAACGCCAACTAAATTAAATTTTGTAATCTTAAAATCTTTCATCCATTTCCAAAAATTACTTGCTGAATATTTTTCTTCAACAACGACTTTGGCCCCTTGAATCATTGCGGGATACACTCCCATAACCATTGCATTAGAGTGGAATAATGGTAAACAAGTGAAAACCACATCATCAGGAGTAATGTCCATTATCAATGAATAATTCATTGCCGATGAATAATCTGCAGCACATGGTCTAACGACTCCTTTAGATCGCCCAGTTGTTCCTGATGTGTACATGAGTCTCGCATGATCTAAATGTGTTATTTCGACATCTGGCTCATTTTTATCGCCTGATTCGACAAATTCTTTCCATGAATATGTTTTTGCTTTACCTTTATAATCCATTAGATCTAATGAACCTTTTTCTTCTCTAGGCCATACAATAATATTTTCGATCAAAGGAATCCTATCTTCAATATTCTTTAAGCGATCCATATATTCTTCGGCAATTATAATTATTTTAGAGTCAGAACTTTCTATTATGTACTGTAAAAAATCCATAACATATGCAGTATTTATTGGAACCATTACCGATCCATTTTTCAAAATACCAAACCACGATAGGCATAGTTCTAATGAGTTTGGCATATATACTGAAACTTTTTCTCCTTTCTCTACACCTAATTTATTTAAGGAATTTGCAATTTGATTAGCCAAGGTATTAACTTCAGAATAAGTTAATGGATTGTTATAGCTAAATTGAAGAAAATCTTTAGCACCATTTTTTTCGGACTGCTCTTTTAATACTTTTGGTAAAACCCATTCTTTTTGATCGCTTTTTGTATTCCAAAAATAATCAAAATTTGTTTTCCATTCATAATCTACAGGATATTGAAGATCTTTTTTTTCAAATTTCTTCATTACTTGAATGCACCTTGTTTTGGAACAGCAACTAGCATTTCCATTGTTAAAACTCTAATCTTATTATCTTTAATATTTACAACTCCTTTAAACCCAGCTTTTTCAAAAGCTTTCATTCCGGCCTCAGTTACAATTTTTTCACCTATTAATTCTATTTTTAAAATTCCTAAATCATTTCTATTATTAATTTCCATCATTTCTTTAACAAAAAAGCTGCCAAGGATTTTTTCATCATCATTATTTTTAGAATTAAAAAGGCTTTGAATAATATTTCCTGGATAAGTTGGTGCATCATGTGAGCCGCTTAACATTCCTAAAAAATAAGCGTGAGGCATGTGACAACTTATTTCGCCTTCTACAGTAGATTTAATTGCACCACCATATCCAATAAAGTTTGAATTAGGATTATGGTGTACACTTGCGTCATTTAAAGTGGATATTTGTAACCATGAAAAATCAACTAAATTAATAGATTTTTGAAAATTGCCATGATATTTTTCATTAACTTTAAAATCTTCAAAGGCCTTACCTTCATTACCTAAAGAATCTTTGCTTAAATTTTTAAATTCCTTTGGTAGGACTAGCAAATTTAAATCAATATCTTTGGGTTGAATTTCAAGGTTTGATATTGCATTCATTTTCACACCCGGAGTTGCTCTAAGTAAAACCTGTCTAACATATTCTATAACAACTTCATCGCGTTGATTTGTTATGATTGTTTTAACTTGAACTGAACCATTTGAGGCCCCATCTTTTTTAACCTCTATGCCAATTACTTTTGACTTACCAAAGAGCACATCACCTTCGTAAACAGGTTCCCCATATTTTAAGTTTTTATAAGATAAATTTGCAATAGCATTAAAAGAAATATCATGAACACTTAATCCAAAGCCAACATTAAACAAGTATCCCTGGCTTACTACACCTGGCTTCTCTATATTGAATTTATTTAATTTTATATTTTGTTCTGGATCAATATAACCACTAGATTCAGCAAAATCATTATCAGCACCTAGTAAAAAACCTTTTTGAAATTTTTTTATATATTCTTTATTTCTGTAAGGTGTTATTTGAATACAACCATGATGAAGTTCCTCACCAATGATAAATTCATCAATATATTTTGAAGAAATTAGACTTTGGATATTCATTTTGCCCCCTTGTTAATACCATAAAGGTTACATTATTAACATTTCATATCAATTTAATCAGAGTTTAATTTTGCTATTATTATGCCAATTTCATAAAAAATTATCAAAGGCACTAGCATAAAAAGCATTGAAATTACATCTGTTGTTGGAGTTAAAATCGCAGATAAAATAGTAGATATTAAAATAGCATATTTTCTTTTAGAAGCTAAAAAACTTGAAGATGTAAGCCCTATTTTTGAAAGTAGATAAATTACAAGCGGGTACTCAAAAATTATACCAAAACTCAAAATCAAGGACGTTAGAAATCCTATGGTATCTGAAATATTTGGAAAAGCTGTTATGATTTCATTTGTATATTCATTCAACAAAAATTTAAATGCAACGGGCGCAACAAAAACAAAACAGAATGCAGCACCGAGAAAAAATAGAGATGACCCAAAAAAAATTACTATTGCAGTAAATTTAATTTCTTTTTCATATAGCGCGGGTTTAATAAAGGACCATATTTCATAAATTATTATCGGAGTAGTTATTATAAAGCTTGATAAAAACGCTAGTTTTATATTTGTTGAAAGCCCTTCTGTGGGTTTTGTGAAAATGATTTTTGAGTCTATAGGTAAATTTTGTATTATAGGATATAGAGAAAGTTCCATTAATAGGTCTCTAAAATAAAAAGCTGGAATAAAAAAAACTATTAAAAGAAGAATAATTTTAATAAAACTTTTTCTTAAGACACCAAAATGTTCAATAAAAGTTAACTTTTGATTTTCGCTCACACTTAAATCCTATATGTTGAAATTATTTTATCAATTTACTTAAAAATTGACATATACCTATTGCTAAAATATATTTTTATTTTACATTCTGGAGGCCCTATTTTGAAAATTTTAATTACAGATGGTCTTTCTCAAGAAGGGCTGGATCTTTTTGCAAATTATAGTCAAATAAGTCTAGACGTTAGGAAAAAAACTGAAAGAGAAGAATTAAAAACTATAATTAATAATTACCAAGGTGTAATTATAAGAAGCGCAACAAAGATAGACAAAGAGATCATAGACCTCCTTGATAATGATTTTAAGTTAATAGGAAGAGCAGGAATAGGTGTTGATAACGTTGATGTCTCTGAAGCTTCAAAGAAAGGAATCATAGTTATGAACACTCCTTCTGCTAATGCAATCACTACAGCCGAGCATACAATTGCATTACTCTTATCTTTAGCAAGAAATACTCCACAAGCTTTTCTCTCAATGAAAGAAAAAAAATGGGAAAGATCTAGTTTTCAGGGACGTGAATTATTTGGTAAAACTTTTGGTTTAATAGGCTTAGGCAATATTGGTAGACTTGTAGCAGATAGAGCGATTGGACTAAAAATGAAAGTTATTGCCCACGATCCATTTATATCAAAAGATACAGATTTAAATATGCCAATAGATTTAGTCGACATGGAAGATGTTTTTAGAAATTCTGATGTTATATCTGTTCATACTCCACTTACCGAGGGAACAAAGGATCTCATTTCTAAAGGATCAATTGATATTATGAAAGATGGTGTAATGATTATTAACTGTGCGAGAGGCGGAATTGTTAACGAATCAGATATTGCAGATGCAATTAAATCCGGCAAAGTTGGTGGTGCTGCGATTGATGTTTTTGAGCCAGAACCACCAGATTTTACCTCACCAATTTTTAAACTGGATAAGAACATAGTATTTACTCCTCATTTAGGTGCTTCAACTAAAGAGGCTCAAACAAAAGTAGGAATTGCTATGGCTGAGCAAGTCATAGAGTATGCAACAAATGGTGTAGTAATGAATGCAGTTAATATGCCTTCTATGAATTTAGAGGTTCTATCAAAAATTCAACCGTATGTAGAATTATCAGAAAAATTAGGAAAATTCATGGGACAATTTTGTAAGGCAGGGATTAAAGAAATTAATGTTAAATATAGTGGACTTGTGACTGAGAATGATCTAAACCCCCTAACAATGTCTGTGCTAAAGGGTTATTTGTCCCCAATTATGGATGCTCCTGTTACATTTGTTAATGCTCCACTAATAGCTGAAGAAAGAGGAATTGAAATAACAGAAACTAAAGAATCCTCAACCTCAGATTTTACTAGTCTTATAACTGTTAAAATAATAGATGAGAATTCTGAATATAATTTATCAGGATCTATTTTTGGTAAAAAAGAGCCAAGATTCACTTCATTTAACAGTAGAAAAATTGATGTAATTCCAGATGGAAATATATTAATTATAGAAAATGATGATAAACCAGGTGTTATAGGTCTTTTGGGAAATTCCTTAGGTAAAAAGGATATTAATATTAATAGGCTTTATTTATCAAATCCCCAAGATAAAGGATCCAAATTTGCCCTATCTTTTATATCAGTTGATTCTCCTGTGACACAAGATACTCTAGAATATATAGCAAATATGGATGAAGTTAATAGTATAGAGCAAGTGATTTTAGATTAATGAAAAGTATCCCTTTACCCCCAGGAATTAGAGACTACACCTCTGAGATAGTAAGAAAGTTTGATTACATTAATGACATCTTCTTCCAAGAAACAGAAAGCTGGGGATTTAATAAAATTTATACACCAATTATAGAAAATATTGAGTCTTTAACTTCAGATTCTGCCCAGAGCGACACTAAGAATATCTTAAAATTAATTGACCCGCTTAGCGGTGAAATACTAGGTATCAAATCCGACATAACACCACAGATAGCAAGATTCGTTAATTCTAATTATTCTTTATCGACCTTACCAATTAGATTATCTTATGCAGAAAGAGTTGTAAGGAATAAAATAAATAATAATGCTGATTTACGAGAGTTTTTCCAGCTGGGCTGTGAATCCATCGGAACGGAAGGGATTTTAAATGATATTGAAATTATTCAATTAGCATCTTCTTTAATAAAAAAAATGGGATTCCCAAATCAAGTTATAACTTTAAGTTCTTCATTAATTGTAAATTTTATTTTATCTAAATTGATAAAGTCTAATGAAAAAATTAGAGATCTATTTTATAAGAAAAATTTTTCTGAAATAGCTAAAATTTCTAATGATATATCTTTCCCTCAAAAAGAGAGAAATTTTATAAAGTCTGTGGTTATACCATTTACAAAAAATAAAATACCAAAAAATTCTTATCTTTCATCAAATGTATTAAAAGAAATTGAGAATTTAAAAATAATTAGTAGAGAATTAATTAAAATTAATCCAGAAACTAAATGTATAATCGATTATTTAGATGTAAAAGATTTTCAATATTATTCTAATATCACCTTTGAAATAAATGTTCCCAAAATTAAATCATCGCTCCTGAATGGAGGAAGATATGACAATTTATTTAATAAGTATGATTTAAATATTCCTGCAATAGGATTTGGCCTGAACTTGCTAACTTTGGTTAAATATATAAAGGTTGATAACTCAGCTCGTCCAACAGCGCTTATAATTATAGATTCTAATACATCAATTTTTGAGTCTTTTCAGATTAGAGATTTTCTCGTAAATCAAGGATTTATTACAAGATTTTCTAACAAAAAATTATCTAATAATTTTCAACAGATTATTGTTAAAATGAGTAAAACCAAGCAAGTCAACTTGTATGATGGAAAAATGAATAAGATTGCAAAATTTAAATCATTGAAAGAATTTATTGAGGAAGAAATCTAATTGAATAAAAATAAAAACGTAGTCGTAGTCGGCGCGCAATGGGGTGATGAGGGAAAAGGGAGAATTATCGATCTTTTGTCAAAAAAATTTGATATAGTTTCTCGATTTCAAGGTGGTAGTAATGCGGGCCATACAATTATTATAAAAAATAAAAAAATTATACTGCATCACATACCCTCTGGAGTGTTAAGAAATGGAAAAATATCTGTCATTGGAAATGGCGCTGTTATAGATCCTGACATAATTGTGGATGAAATTAAAGCTTTAAGGAAAAAAGGATATAAGGTTACAGGGAAAAATCTTAAAATTAGTGAGTTAGCACATTTAATATTACCATTTCATAAACTTATTGATATTGGTCGAGAGACAATAAAAGGGAAAAATGCAATTGGAACAACTGGTAGAGGCATTGGGCCTTGTTATGAAGACAAGATATCAAGACAAGGAATTAGATTTGTTGATTTATCAAATAAAAAAATATTAAAAGACAAACTTAAAATTACATTAAAAGAAAAAAATAAAATTCTTTCGTTGGTTTTCAATCAAAAAAAAATAAGTATTAATACATTGGTTGATGATTTAATGAAAAGGTACAAATTTTTAAAAGAATTTATAGTAAATACCGAACATTTTTTAAATAAATCTGCGGTTCAAGGTAAAAGTATTCTCTTTGAGGGCGCGCAAGGTGTTATGTTAGATATCGATTTTGGTACTTATCCCTTTGTAACTTCTTCATCGACCATATCCTCAAATGCTTCTTCTGGTACTGGTGTCCCTTTTAAAAAATTTGGGAAATCTATTGGTGTTTCAAAAGCCTATGCAACAAGAGTTGGATATGGCCCTTTTCCCACTGAGATGATTGATGATGAAGGCTTAGCCTTAAGGGAGTTTGGTGATGAATATGGAGCAACAACAGGAAGGCCCAGAAGATGTGGCTGGTTGGATTTAATAGCCCTTAAGCATTCTGTGGAAATATGTGGTTTAGATGAGATAGTATTAACAAAAGTTGATATTTTATCAATGTTTAAGACTATAAATGTTTGTATCGCATATAAGTATAAATCTCAAAAATTGAACAAGTTTCCCATGGATAATAATATTATTGAAAATGTTACACCTATCTATAAAACCTATAAATCATGGGATATTGAAGATCTCAAAAATAAAAAATTACCATCGAGTTTACAATCATTTATAAAGTACATTGAACAATTTTTAAATGTTAAAATATCAATGATTTCTTTTGGACCAGAGAGAGAACAAGTAATTTATTTGTAGGCGTCTAAAATTTCTTTTACTAATGGATGGCGAACAATATCATCGTTATTAAAGTTTACAAAACCAATTCCATTGATATTTTTAAGTAGTGATATACTTTCAACTAAACCAGATTTAATATTTTTATCTAAATCAATCTGTGTTGTATCCCCTGTAACAATAACTTTTGAATTAAAACCAAACCTTGTTAAAAACATTTTCATTTGAGTTGTGGTAGTATTTTGTGCCTCATCTAAAATTATAAAAGCATCATTTAATGTTCTACCTCTCATAAAAGCTAAAGGGGCGATCTCAATTATAGACTTATCAATCATTCTATTAATTCTATCTGAATCAATCATATCATTTAATGCATCAAATAATGGCTTTAAATAAGGATCAACTTTTTCGCTAAGATCGCCTGGCAAAAACCCTAGCTTTTCTCCTGCTTCAACTGCAGGTCTAGTTAATATAATTCTTTTTACTTTTTTCAAATTTAGATATGAAACTGCCATTGCAACAGCCAAAAATGTTTTCCCAGTTCCCGCAGGGCCAACACCAAATACAACATCACTTTTCCTGATTGAATCAATATATATTTTCTGATTTATACTTTTAGGTGCAATTGTTCCCTTATCAGTAGAAAGGCAAATTGTATCTAAAAAAATTTCTTCAATGCTATGTGAGTTATTGTTAATTATTTTAGATCCCAATTCAAAATCACTAAAATTAGGAATGTAACCTTTTTGAATAATTTTGTAAAAACTTTTTATAAGTTTGATAGACAAATTAACTGATCCTTTGAGACCACTAAAGTGAAGTTCATTCCCACGTGAATCAATTTTTATATCATATATTTTTGAAATAAATTTTAAGTTTCTATTTTCAACACCTACAAGGGTATTAAGAGAATTATTATCATCAAATTTTATAATTTCTTCTGATACTGGCTCTAATATGACATTCATACTTTAAATACAAAGATAATATAAAGCAAAAGTAAAAATATTCCACAAAATTTAGGAATCGACCTTCTTTTTCTAAATATTATTATAAAAGCAAATAATACTAATTCAGCAATCAAAATTAAACTCAAAGAGGATATAGCGAAACTTGGTAATGGTATTAGAAATATTAAATTAATGATTGAAAATATTGTAAAATTTGCAACATTGCTGCCAATAATATTTCCCAATACAAAATCATTCTTACCGTATTTAATTATAGATATTAAACAGGCTACAACTTCTGGAAAGGATGTACTCAAAGCTAAAAAAATACTTCCAACAAGGGCACTAGATAGTCCTACCTGTTCAATTATTTTAAGACCTGTCATTGTAATTCCGTCGGCAGCAAACCATATAGCTACGGGCCCAAAAACTAGATAAATAATGATCAAAACATTTGATAAATTATTATCAATTTTATCTGAATCCCCAGAATTTCCTGAAAAATAAAATAATATGGATAATAAAATAATCATTAGGCATATTGCTGTTATGTTTATTATTCCAAAAGAAAAAAAACAAAATAAAAATGTTGAAAATATAATTAATACATATTTGAGATTTAAATTTTGTAATTTATATCTAAATTCTTTTCCAAAACTTAATATGAGAGTGAGGCCTAGAATTAGACATGTGTTAGCCATATTACTTCCCAGAATAGTTCCATAGATTAAATTATTAGAGTAATTTTTTATATAAGCAGATTTAAATAAAACAAAAAACTCTGGCAGTGATGTTCCAATTGCTATGACTGTCATTCCAATAAAGAAGTCTGATAATCCTATTTTTTTCGAAAGTTTTACTGATCCAGAAACTAATGAACTAGCACCAGCCCAAAGCAAAACAGCATATGCAATAAAACTAAAAAAAAGAGTTAGATTCAACTGGTTAAAAGATCCAATACTTCTATATACTTTTCTGTTGTTTTGGTCGAAATATCATTTGGCAACTCAGGCGCAGGAGGTTTTTTATCCCAGCCAATAGATGTTAAGTAGTCACGCACAAATTGCTTGTCATAGCTTTGCTGACCTCTTCCAGCCTCATATAATGATTTTGGCCAAAATCTTGATGAATCAGGAGTCAAAACCTCATCGATTAAAATTATTTCGTCGCTATCAAGTAGTCCAAACTCAAATTTGGTATCCGCTATTAAAATACCTTTCGACTCAGCATAATCTCGAGCTTTGGAGTATATTTTTATCGATAAATCTTTAACTTTATTTGCTATTTCCTCACCAACAATTTCAGAACATTTTTCAAAGCTTATATTTTCATCATGCTCACCTTGCTCAGCTTTTGTAGAGGGTGTAAAAATTGGCTCCTCTAGTTTTTCAGATTCAATTAAACCCTCTTTAAGCTTTAATCCACAAACTGTTCCTTGCTTTTTATATTCGGACCAACCCGACCCCGTAATATATCCTCTGACTATACATTCTATTGGCAAAGGTTTAGCCTTTTTTACGACCATTGATCTACCAATTACTTGATCTATTTCATCATTTAAAATTGGATACATTTCATTAACTTTTTCAGTAATAAAATGATTTTGTACAATATCCTGAGTAAGTGAAAACCAAAACTTAGATAATTTTGTTAACACCTCTCCTTTTGCTAATATACCGGTCGGTAGAACTGCATCATAAGCAGAAATTCTATCTGATGAAACAATTAAAAGGTTGTCCCCAAGATCATAAAGATCTCTAACTTTCCCACGATTAATTAGCGGGAAGCTTTTGAGATTTGATTCTAATATAATATTTTTATTTTCTATTTTCATATACAAATTATAATAAATTATTGATAAATAGTCGACAAAATTTGATTTATGATTTGATGTATTTACAATATTTCCTTTACGAGCGCGTAGCTCAGGGGGAGAGCGCTTGCTTGACATGCAAGAGGTCGGTGGTTCAAATCCACTCGTGCTCATGAGTTTTTTATGAAATATTATGTTGATAGTAAAATCTTAGAATCTGATAAGCCTTTAAATTTAGGGGAAATATTTAATAAATTAGAACTTGGTTCTAACGTATTGGGTGCAGAAGTAGAGGGCGAAGTTAAAGATTTCTACTTTAACCCTGCAGATGAATCAAAAATTTATCCAATTTTTTTGGATAATGAAAAAAGTCTAACTTTAATAAGACATTCAGCCGCTCATATTTTAGCGCAGGCCGTACAAAGCATATATCCTGACACAAAAGTCACAATTGGCCCTGTTATTGATGATGGGTTCTATTATGATTTCTATACTGACAGAAACTTCACGGAAGATGATCTAAAATTATTCGAAAATAAAATGCATGAGATATTAGAAAAAAATGTTTCATTTGAAAAAGAGGTTATCAATAGAAATGAAGCGTTAAAAATTTTTTCAAATTTGGGAGAAACTTTTAAAGAAGAAATAATAAACGATTTAGATGAATCTCAAGAAATTTCTCTTTACAAACAAGGTGATTGGTTCGACCTATGTCGAGGACCTCATTTGCCAAATTCTACTTTTATAAAATCCTTTAAGCTTCTCAGCGTTGCTGGATCATATTGGAGAGGTGATGAGACTCGTGAATCTCTCCAGAGAATCTATGGAACTGCTTTCTCAAATCCTAAAGATCTAAAAAAACATTTAAAAATAATTGATGAGGCAAAGAAGAGAGATCATAGAAAATTGGGCAAAGAATTAGATTTGTTTTCAATAAATGATGAAATCGGTCCTGGCCTTGTTCTCTGGCATCCTAATGGGTCAGTTATTAGAAACATTATTGAAAATTACTGGCGTGAAAAACATATTGAATCTGGCTACCAAATCATCTATACACCTCACATAGCTAAAGCAAATTTATGGGAAACCAGCGGTCATTTGGAATTCTATAGTGAAAATATGTTTTCACAGATGGAGATTGACACAAATAAATACCAAACTAAACCTATGAATTGCCCTTTTCATATAATGATTTATAAAAACGGACTAAGAAGTTATAAGGAATTACCAATTAAGTATGCGGAAATCGGGACTGTATATAGATATGAGAGATCAGGTGTTTTGCATGGGTTGTTTAGAGCTAGAGGATTTACTCAAGATGATGCTCATATTTTCTGTTCATTAGATCAAATTGAACAGGAAGTTAATGATGTAATTGATCTTACAACAGAATTCTTAAAAAAATTTGGTTTTTCTGAATATGAAATTTTTGTATCTACAAAACCAAGTAAATATGTAGGCAGTGATGACGAATGGAGTTCAGCCACAAATTCATTAAAAAAATCATTAGATAATAAATCTTTGAAATATTCAATTGATGAGGGTGGTGGTGCATTTTATGGACCGAAAATAGATCTTAAAATTAAAGATGTCTTAGGAAGATCTTGGCAGTGTTCAACAGTGCAGGTCGATTTTAATCTTCCAAAGAGATTTGACCTTGAGTATATTTCGAGTAATAATCAAAGACTTCAGCCCGTGATGATTCATAGAGCTATTTTTGGTTCCTTTGAGAGGTTCTTTGGCATTTTAATTGAACATTATGGGGGTGCTTTTCCTACTTGGCTAGCTCCCTATCAATTAAAATTACTTAGTGTTTCTGATGAACAGGTTGAATATGTTAATAATATAGCGGATAATTTAAGGTCTTCTGGTATTAGAGTTGATATTGATAACAGGAATGAAAAATTGGGCTTGAAAATAAGAGAGAGTGAAATATCCAAAGTTCCATACATCGGAATTGTTGGTAAGAATGAATTAGAAAACGAAACAATAAGTTTAAGGAAATATGGAGGTAAGCAAATAGGAGAATTAAAAATAAATAAATTACTTGAATTAATAAATGATGAGCTGTCCGGGAGGGTTGACTCATAAGAAAAAAGAATTTTTCAAGGTCTAGAAAGAAAGCTAATAGGATCAACTCAGAAATAAGAGCGAACGAGGTAAGATTAATTGGTTTAGATGGTGGGCAACTTGGTATAGTTGCCATATCAGAGGCTCTCAATCAAGCAAGAAACAATTCTACTGATTTGGTAGAAATTTCCCCGGATTCAACTCCACCTGTTTGTAAATTAATGGATTATGGAAAATTTATGTATGATAGCAAAAAGAAGCAATCAGCTCAAAAGAAAGTTAAGGCTCAAGTGCTCAAAGAGATTAAATTTAGACCTAATATTGGAGAAAATGATTTTAATGTTAAAATAAATAGGCTCAAAGACTTTTTAAGTGATGGGCATAAAGTAAAAATAAGGCTTTGGTTTAAGGGTAGAGAGATAGTACACAAACAAATTGGTGAACAACTAGTTGAGAAAATTGTAGAAAGTGTATCTGAATCAGGTGAACTTGATAATGAACCAAAGTTTGAAGGTAAGAATCTAACAATGATGGTTCTTCCAAAAAAAATAAAGGCGGTAAAAAAAGCTAATGGCAGCGCAAAAAATGAAATCCAATAGAAGTGCAGCAAAAAGATTTAAGCTGAAACCTAATGGTAAGTTGAAAAGAATCAAAGGCAGCAAACATCATTGTAATGTGCACAAAGCCCAATCTAGGATTAGAAGGTTGAAAGAGGCTGGTACAGTAGATGGTAAGAAAGCTGCAAATTTAAGAAAAGTAGTTTTTGTATAGGTTTTTAAATGAGAGTTAAAACATCAGTTGCAAGTAAAAGAAGAAAAAAAAGACTTTTAAAGCAAACTAAAGGTTTTTGGGGTCAAAGAAAAAATGTCTATAGAAGGGCAAAAGAGACACTATTAAGATCTCTTGCTTTTTCTTATAGAGATAGAAAAGTAAAAAAGCGTACGATGCGTTCTTTATGGATATCTAGAATTAATGCGGCTCTTAGAGAAGAAGGGTTAACCTACAGTAAATTTATTCACTCACTTAAAGTTAAAGAAATAGACCTTGATAGACGTGTTTTGGCAGAATTAGCAATAAATCATCCTGATAAATTCAAACAACTTGTACAATCAATTAATTAATTTTTTTACTTTAAAAATTTCTTATATTTTTGGGTAAAATATATTATATATGAAAGTTACTCCCTTATATAAAACTCATGAGGAACACGGGGCAAAATTTACTGAATTCAATGGTTGGAATATGCCACTTTGGTTCTCATCTTTAGAGAATGAGCACCTTCAGGTTAGAAATGATTCTGGAGTTTTTGATGTAAGTCATATGGGAGAAATTGTAATTGAAGGTACAGATGCTTTTTCTTTTCTCAATGTTACATTTACAAATAAGATATCCGCATTAAAAAATGGACAGGCCAAATATGGATTTTTCTGTGATACTAATGGAAATGTTATTGATGATATAATTGCCTACAAATTAGATAAAAACAGATATTTTTTATGTGTTAATGCAGGAAATATTGATAATGTTTTCAATTGGTTGGTTAATAACTCAAAAGACTTTGAGGTCGAAATAAAAAATCTTAGCACCTTTTACGGACAATTGGCCATTCAGGGCCCCAATTCTTTAAAATATCTTTCAAAAATTTTTCCAATAACTTTTTCTGAGGATTTTAAAAAATATACCATTGTTAATATCATGGATTTGGACAAGAAATATGAATGTAAATCTTCATTTGATTCTTTAACTGAAAACAATTTTTTAATAGCTAGAACTGGCTATACAGGTGAAGATGGTTTTGAACTATTCCTGCCGAATGAATTAATAACTGAGATTTATAAAAACATTTTAGAAAATTGCCCAAATATAAAACCTTGTGGCTTAGGTTCAAGAGATACTCTCAGAATTGAGAAAGGATTTCCTCTGCATGGAAATGAATTTATAGAGGGCACAGTGCCTTCTGATTTCAATTTAAATAAATTTATAGATAACTCAAAAGATAATTTTATTGGAAAAGATGCAATTTTAAAAAAAATTTCCGATAATGAATTTTCATTTGTTGGCTTTCAAATGGAAGATAATTCTATAGCAAGAAATGGTTATGAAGTCTTCAACAATGGCTCTAATATCGGTAAAGTAACAAGCGGAACATATTCGCCCATTTTGAAAAAAGGAATAGGTTTGGCGTTAATAAGTTCAGACTTCTCGGAATTGAGAAATTTTGACATAAAAATAAGAAAAAATTTTAGAAAAGCTGTAAAGGTTGATTATCCATTTTTATAGGAGGAATTTAAATTATGTCAGAGGTTAAAAAAGATTTAAAATATACTGAGGAGCATGAATGGGTTATGATTGATGGTGAGCAAATGCTTATAGGAATAACAGATCATGCTCAAGACTCATTAGGTGAAATCGTATATTTAGAACTTCCGTCAGTAGGTGATAATCTCTCAAAGTCCTCGACTTTTGGTGCAGTTGAGTCTACTAAGTCAGTCTCTGACTTGTACACACCTGTCGATTGCGAAGTTGTTGAGGTCAACTCTAGTGCTGAAAATTCCCCTGAGGTTATTAATCAAAGTCCATATCAAGAAGGATGGTTAATTAAGGTCAAGCCAACAAACACAGGTGATTATGATGATCTTCTTTCTCCAGAGGACTATGAGAGTTTGATAAATGAAAAATAAAATTGATATGAGCTCTTCGATAGACGAACTAAATGAAACCTCATCTTTCATTAACAGGCATATTGGAAGTTCAGATGATCAAGTTAAAGACTGCTTAGATTTTTTAAATTATGAATCTTTAGACCAATTAGTAATGGAAACATTACCTAATCAAATTGTACTGGATGTTGATGTAGATCTTAAAAAAAGAATGTCAGAAGATGAGGCATTAAAATATCTTCAGAACATTGTTAGTAAAAATAAGCTAAATAAAAATTACATTGGTATGGGATACTATGATACTAAAACTCCATCTGTGATTTTAAGAAATATTCTAGAAAATCCTGGTTGGTATACAGCTTATACTCCTTATCAACCCGAAGTATCTCAAGGCAGACTGGAAATGCTTTTAAATTTTCAACAAATGATAATGGATTTAACGGGACTGGAGGTTTCTAATGCGTCACTATTGGATGAAGGAACTGCTGCTGTTGAATCTATGCTTGTAGCTTTTAGGTTTTGTAAAAATAATAAAAATGTTTTTCTTGTTTCTGAAAATTGTCATATCCAGACGATTAAACTTTTGGAAACTAGAGCTGAACCATTAGGTATAGAAATTAAAGTTGGAAATTTAGAAACCCTCTTTAATCAAAATAAAAATAATTTTTTTGGTTTTATTTCCCAATATCCCGATACTTTTGGCTCTGCAAAAGATCATGAGTTTTTAATATCCTCTGCTAAATCTCAAAAAGCTGTCTCAATCTTAGCTTGTGATTTAATGTCTTTATTATTATTAAAATCACCTGGCGAAATGGGTTGTGATATGGCTATAGGTTCATCTCAAAGATTTGGCGTTCCGTTAGGTTTTGGTGGACCACATGCAGCTTTTATATCTTGTAAGGATGAATTTAAAAGACTTTTGCCAGGAAGAATAATAGGGATTTCGATTGATAAAAATTCTGATGTTGCCTATAGAATGGCTCTTCAAACAAGAGAACAACATATCAGAAGAGAAAAGGCTACCAGCAACATTTGTACTGCCCAATCTTTATTGGCGATAGTTGCTGCATCCTATGCAATCTATCATGGCCCAGAGGGGTTAAAAAAAATATCGCTTAAAATACACAGAACTGCAAAATTAATAGCGAGACAATTACAAAATAATGATTACAAAATTTTATACAATAACTTTTTTGACACTATTTGTATAAAAACAACAAAACCTAAGCAATCTTTAATCAAAAAAAGAGCTTTAAAGAAGAAAATTAATTTTAGATATTATTCAAAAGAAATAATTACTATGTCAATTGATGAGAAAACAACAATTGATGATATTCATGAAATATTTTCTTGTTTTGGTATAAAAATAGAATCCTTAACATCATTAGATTCTCAACTGGATAATAATATTATTTCTTTGCCAAAAAGTATTTTAAGAAAAACGAAATACTTAGAACACGAAGTTTTTAATTCCTATAGGTCTGAGACAGATTTCCTAAGATATATTAAGAGATTAGAAGATAAGGATATTGCATTAAACAAATCTATGATACCTCTAGGTTCCTGTACTATGAAGCTTAATGCTACGTCAGAAATGATTCCTATAAGCTGGCCCAAAATAAATTCTATTCATCCTTTTGCTCCCAAGTCTCAAACTTTAGGATATAAATTTCTGATCGATGATTTAAAAAAAATGCTATGTTCCATAACTGGATTTGATGAAGTTTCTCTTCAACCAAATGCAGGAGCGCAAGGTGAACTAGCTGGACTATTAACTATAAGAAAATTTCTATTGGCAAGAGGAGAAGAGCAAAGAAAAATTTGTTTAATACCCAGTTCGGCACATGGAACTAATCCTGCAAGTGCAGTTTTGGCTGGTATGCAGGTTGAAATTATAAAATGTGATGAAAACGGTAACATTGACACCAGAGACTTAGCAGACAAAATTCAACAATTTCCAGATAAAATTGCAGCACTAATGATAACTTATCCGTCTACCCATGGAGTCTATGAAGAATCAATATCTAAAATTTGTAATATGATCCACGATGCTGGTGGACAAGTATATATGGACGGCGCTAATCTAAATGCGCTTGTAGGCATATCTAAGCCTGGCCATTTTGGTCCTGATTTATGTCATATTAATCTTCACAAAACTTTTTGTATTCCACATGGTGGCGGCGGTCCTGGAGTTGGACCTATTGCTGTTAAAGGTCATTTATCTAATTTTATTCCAAATCATCCTCTTAATAGTGATGCAGGCCCTAAATCTGGATTTGGTCCTGTATCATCATCTCCTTGGGGCAGTGCATCTATTTTGCCTATTTCTCTGATGTACATTTATATGATGGGAAGTGAAGGAATAAAGAAGTCAACTCAGGTAGCCATATTAAATGCTAATTATATTGCTAAAAAAATAGAAGACTATTTTCCTATTCTTTACACTGGAAGGAATAATAGGGTTGCTCATGAATGCATAATTGATATTAGGCAGATTAAAAAAGACCATTTAGTTAATGAAGAAGATATTGCAAAAAGATTAATTGATTATGGATTTCATGCGCCCACAATGTCATTTCCAGTTCCTGGTACCCTAATGATTGAACCAACTGAGAGTGAGTCAAAGGGTGAGTTAGATAGATTTTGTAATGCGTTAATTGCTATAAAGAAAGAGATCGAAAAATATAGTAATATTGAAAATATTGCAGATTCTCCATTGAAAAACTCTCCTCATACTTTTAAGGATATAGTTGACAAAAATTTTAACTATTCTATTTTAGAAGCCTTTCCTACACAGCTAATTGATAAAAGTTTCAAATATATTTCCCCGGTTGGAAGAGTTAATAATGCTTTTGGTGACAAGAATTTTGTTTGCAGCTGTCTCCCTTTGGATTTTTACGTAGAGAAATAAATTAAAGTCTTTGAGAGATATACATACTTTTTCTTAAATCGCTAAACCAACTATCTAATAATTTAATTGATTTATTTTTATATATAGTATCCATTATATCTTCTTTCGCCATTAAAAAAGAAGCATCTGAGTATGTTTTATCAAGTATTATAAAAAAATTTGCTTCATCTTGAATCTTAATTGGTCCAACAGCTTCACCAATTTTTGAGTTGATTGTCTCATTATAAATTACTGATGATAATTCTTTTGGATTTACATATCCTAAGTTCTTAGGCTTATCTTTTATGTAGCCTCTTTCTTCTAACTTTGCAAGTTTAACATCTAATTTATCCCCACTATTATTAAATATATCTAAAATTTCATCAATAAATTTTTTATCTTTGGCACGAACATTTAACATCTTAATTAAATTTTGTTTTTTAATGGTGCCAATATTTTTTTCATAATATTTCTCAATTTCTTTTTCACTAATTATGATTTTATTTTTTAAGATTGCTCTTGAGATATTTTCTTGAAGCATTTGTATGGATAGTTCGAACCTTAACCTATAAAGATTTCTATTGGATTTTGCTAATTCTTCATTAAACTTTTTTTCTCCATTATTTTTGATTATTTCAGCTACTATTTCATCCAGTTTTTCATTCGTCAGAATGATACCCATTCTTTTACCTTGAATTTCTAAAATTTTTAAATCCATTAATTCTTTTAAAAATTCATCTCTATCTTTATCCAATTTAATATCTTTTTTACTTTGTGTAATATGATTTTCTAGTTCAGTAAGCAAAATTATTTCATCGTTAACAACTCCTACGATACCCTCAACTATTTTAGTATTCGATTTACAGACATCTGTTAATGTAAAAAATATTAAAATTAAAAAAAATGTTAAATAATTAAATTTCATTTTATTTTTCCAAATTAATTATAAACTTATTATTTTCAAATTTTGAGAATTTTTCAATATATTTTTCCATATTTTCTATTTTATCAAATACTTTTTTTGCCGAATCTATTTTACCATCAAAATTATTAAAAAAAATTTTAAAATTTTTTAATTTTTGAATACCACCCATCTTTAAAATCATGTTAGTTTGATTCATTTGAAAATCACTGATATCTAACTCCTTTAATTTAATTTTTAATTCTGATAATTTTATCAATTTTCTTATTTCATCAGGAATTAAGCCAAATAAATCAATAAGTTCTTCAATAATTCCAACCGATTCTTCAGTATCTTCTATGCACGATATTCTTTTATAATAATAAATTCTTTTTTCGGCAGAGGTTATGTAGCTCGTTGGTATATTTATTTTATCCTTCGTATTAATTTCAATATTTATCTCGTTGTCTATTACAGAGTTATTAATTTTTCTTATTTCTGAATCTAGGAGATCCAAATAAAATTCAACACCTACATCATAGATATTACCAGATTGGTCCGTTCCAAAAAGATTTCCAGCCCCTCTTATTTCTAAATCTTCCATAGCTACATTAAATCCTGAGCCTAGAGAGGATAATGTTTTGATTGCGTTAAGTCTTTTAATGGCATTTTTATTTAATTTTTTATTCTGCTCTAAGATCAGATAGGCATATCCTTTTTCAGAGCCCCTGCCAATCCTGCCTCTTATTTGGTATAAATCTGATAGACCAAATTTATTTGCATTATTAATTATTATAGTATTTGCTTCTTTAATATCAATTCCAGATTCAATTATAGTTGTTGTAATTAAAACTGATATTTCTCCATTTATAAAATCTAAAATATTGTTTTCTATAATATTAGGCTTCATTTTACCATGAATAAAAGCCATTTTTACTTTAGGGAGTAACTTCTTTAGAGAGGTATATGTTTTTTCAATTGATTTTATTTCATTATGTATAAAATAAACTCTTCCATTTCTATTGAGTTCAAAATTAATTGCATTTTTAATAACTTCTTCATTATATAAATGTATTTGAGTATCAATTGAGAATCTATCTAAGGGCGGAGTAGCTATTATACTAATATCCTTAATTCCGCTAAGTGATAATTGCAAGGTCCTGGGTATTGGTGTAGCTGATAAGGCAAGATAGTCTAAACCAAGTCTGATTTCTTTAATTTTTTCTTTATGCTTTACTCCAAACTTATGTTCTTCATCTATAATTACTAATCCTAGATTTTTAAAAATTAATTTCTCACTGAGAAGCCTATGTGTTCCAATCAATATATCAATTTTAGAATTTTTTAATTCTAAAACTATATTTTTAAACTCTCTCAAAGATGTATTTCTGGATACACTTTTAATATTAATTGGAAAATCTTTAAATCTTTCTAAAAAGGTATTTAAATGTTGGTTAACAAGTAAAGTTGTAGGGGCTATTATTGCAACTTGCTTACTATTCATTGAAGCTACATACGCTGCCCTTAGTGCTATTTCAGTTTTTCCAAATCCAACATCACCACATATTAGTCTATCCATTGGGAAGTTTCTTTTCATATCATGGTATACATCATTTATTGCTTTTAATTGATCAGGTGTTTCTTGGTATTCAAAGTTTTTTTCAAATTCATTTAGTTCAATCGGATTAAAAATAAATGAAAACCCTCTAATAAGTTTTCGTTTTGCATAAAGAGCTAAAATTTCTTTTGCTACTTTTTCTGCAATCTTTTTTGCTTTTGTTACTTTTATCTTCCAGGTTTTACTTCTAAGAGAATCAATATTTATTTCATTTTTATTACCAACATATTTTTGTAATAAATCAATCTTGGTACTTGGAACAAATAAAAAGTCATCATATTGGAATTTACATTTAACAAACTCAATTATAGTATTGTTTATTTCTTTTTGAATTAGGCCATTATATAAACAAATTCCATATTTTTTATGAACTATAAAGTCATTCATTTTTAGTTCTGAAAAATTTCTAAATTTATATGTTAGTTTTTTGAATTCATCAAATTTATTTATAATTTTTTCTTCAGACTTTTTTAGAGATATAAATATTTCTTTTTTATTTTTTACTATAAATGTTTTTGAATGGTTATCATGATATATGTTATATGATAGATCTGGAATCTCATCTTTGATTTGATTTATATCTTTTTCATTCGTGATTAAAAAAGTAACTTTATTATTTTTATATTTCTTAATTAATTGTTTAATCCAATTAAATGATTTTTCATAATATTGTATCTCTGGATATTCAATTTTTAGGCTTTGTAATTCACTTCCTAATTTTATTATAGGGTTTAAAAATATAGTTATATTTTTTTTAGAAATCTTTTTAATAATCTCTTTATTTTCATTATTCCATTGGTGGTCAAAGATAATGAAAGAATTTTTGGGTATCAATTCGGTTATGGGTTTTTTATGAACATCTCCGCTATGGTCATACTTATAAATATCAAAATTATTTAAAATTTTTTCTATACTTTTCATAGTATCTAAATCGAAGTAACTTGCAGATTTGATTTTTTCTTTATAGAATTGAATTCGGATGGGTTTCTCAAAATTTTGACTAAATAAATCTAAAACTGACCCACGAACTGAAAAGTCTCCAAAACTATTTACAAATTCTGTCTGATTAAAGTTAAATTCTATGAGTTTTTCTATAATTTTATCTTGCTTTATATCAGCATTTTCAAGATTGACTTTAAAGCTTAGGCTTCTTTTATCTATATTAATGTTTTTATTTATTTTAATCGAATCAAATATTACAACTCTATTTGATTTTCTTGAAAAATTATTAAATATCTCAGAAATTAAAGGTAGTTTTTCTAAACTTATTGAGTCTTCAAAAAAACTGTCATCCAAATAATTTATTTCTGAATCAGAATTTTTTGATAAAATATCAAATTTTATTTTTGATTCTTTTGCATCGTCTGTAAAATAAAAAATATTTTTTTTATTTAATAGTTCCCTAAGTAAAACAGATTCTAGCAAATTATTGATGCCATATATCGAATATATGCCATTCTTTTTAGGTATTTCAGAAAATATATTCACGCTATAAATATTTATCCAAACTTATCACATTAAATTTAAAATATTTTTTTTATATTGTTCAATATAGAATCTCCCATTTCATCACAATTAAGTATTTTTTGATTGTTCGACCCAATATCTTTTGTTCTTAATCCGCTATCTAGAGTATTTGCAACAGCTTGTTCAATTATATTGGAAATACTATCTAGATTGAAGCTGTATTTATACATCATTGATAATGAAAGAATAGCTGCGATAGGATTTGCTATATTTTGACCTGCAATATCGGGAGCGCTTCCATGAACTGGCTCATAAATTGCTTTATTCTCTCCAACTGAGGCTGATGGTAACATCCCTAAGGACCCTGTTAATTCCGCAACTTCATCGCTTATTATGTCTCCAAACAAATTACTAGCTAGTATTACGTCAAAAGACGAAGGTCTTTTTATAACTTGCATCGCAGCATTATCTATATATAAATGCTCGAGTTCAATATCTTGGTAATCTTTATTATGAACCTCTGTTACAACATCTCTCCATAATTGCATAACTTCTAAAACATTTGCTTTATCAAGTGACGTAACTTTATTTTTTCTTTTCCTAGCTATATCAAATGCAACTTTTGCTACACGAACTATTTCATCTTCATCGTAAACCAAAGGATTTGAGGCAACCCTTTTTCCATCCACTTTCTTGGAAAATCTGGGTTCACCAAAATAAATACCTCCTGTTAACTCTCTAACCACAAAGATATCAGTATCTTTTAACACCTCTGGCTTTAAAGATGATGCATCTGAAAGTGATTTAAAGACTTTACCAGGTCTTAAATTCGCATATGTCCGCAATTCTTTTCTAAGTTTTAACAATCCGCTTTCAGGTTTTAATTCATGATCTAAATTTTCCCACTTGGGTCCACCTACAGCACCTAACAAAACAGCATCTGCGTCTAATGCTTTTTTAAGTACAAGGTCATTTAAAGGTTTTCCATTATCATCAATAGATGCGCCACCAAACAAATCTTTTTCATATTCAATTTTTGAATATGCTTGATTGTTAAAAAAATCTATAATGTTTATACATTGTTTTGTAACCTCAGGGCCAATACCATCACCAGGCAAAATAAGTAATTTTTTCATTATTAAACTCCTTTATCTGAAACATAATTCAACAGCATTACTAGTTTTTCCTAAACCTTCAATATCTACACTAACTAAATCATTTTCTTCAAGTTGTCCTACACCCCCTGGTGTCCCAGTTAGTATAATATCACCCCTATTGAGAGTCATAATTTTACTTATAAAACTGACTAAAAAATCAATTTTATGAATCATAAAATTTGTATTTGAATTTTGTTTTAATTCTCCATTTAAGTAAGTCCTAATTTCAAGGTTTTGATAATCGATTTCATCAGATATATAAGGACCTATAGGACAAAAAGTGTCAAAATTTTTTCCTCGTCCAAACTGTATATCAATAGCTTGTAAATCTCTAGCTGTAACGTCATTTACACATATGCCACCCAGAATATAATTTTTTGCTTCATTAGTATTCACCCATTTAGCCTCTTTTTTAATAACAATTCCAAGCTCTCCTTCATAATCTACTTTAGAGCTCATATGATTCGGAAGCATTATAGAATCTTTAAACGATATTAATGATGAAGGGGATTTTAAAAAAATCATAGGCTCGATAGGTGGTTTTTTCTTCATTTCCTCAGCATGATCATAATAATTTAATCCAACCGCAACAATTTTAGAGGGATTAATGTATGGAATTATATTTTCTGATAAATTATCAGAATCTTTTTGGTAATCCTCTAAAGATTTATAGGTTTGATCAATTTTTTTTTCACCCTCTAACATTGACATAAATATCATATTAATATTTTACCTTAATTAAATATAAACCCTCTGCTGGTACTGAATAATTTCTTGGTAACGGCTTTGAACTAAATTTTAAAGCATTGATAATTTGTTCCTCTTTTAAATTTCCTTTACAAAAATTTATCATTGACCCAACTATTAATCTAACCATGCCTCTAAGAAAACCATTTCCAGTAATTTTAATATCAATATAAGAACCTTTCTTAGATATCTTTATACTTTCAATTTCTCTAACCGTAGATTCTCCTGAATAACCCTTTTTGCAAAAATTAATAAAATTTTTTTCGCCTAAAAAATGTGTCGCAATTTTTTTTAATTTTTTGATGTCAAGACTATTATTATAAAAAAAAATTTTTCCTCTTTCAAAAACACTTGGATTATTTTTTGATTTAATTTTATATAAATATGTTTTTTGTAATGATGAAAATTGAGAGTGAAAATTATCAGAAACTTTTTTACATTTTTTTATTTTTATATCATTAGGTAGTAATTTATTTAAATTCATTTTTAAACCTTGTAAATTAATTTTTTTTTGTAATGTAAAATTCGCAACCTGAGATTTTGCATGAACACCTGAGTCAGTTCTTCCAGAACCTATTATAATCACTTTTTCGTCAGTTAATTTGAAAATTATATCTTCTAATATCTGTTGAATAGTTAAAGAATTTCTTTGTTTTTGCCAACCGCAATAATTTGTACCAATATATTCTAACTCAATTTTAATATTCATCGATCTTGACTCTTTTATCTAACATTGGGTATAGAAAATCGATAATTGTATTGATTGTTAACAAGACAACAGTATAAAAAAGTGTGAGACCGCATATAACTGTGTAATCTCTATTTATTACTGATAAAATAAACGCCTTACCAGTTCCAGGTATTGCAAAAATGCTTTCCACAACAAATGAACCGGTGATCATGAAAGCTGTAATTGGACCTAGTGCTGTAACTAAAGGTATCAAAGAATTTCTAAGAATATAATTAAGAATATAATTATATTTGTTAATTTTATTTATTCTCGCAACTCTAGAAAACATTTTGTTTTTTGTCTCATTCATAGACTCTAATAACAGATTAGTAAGATAAGATATTGATGGAACTGAAAGTGTAATGATTGGCAAAATGTAGTCTGCTGGTTTTGAAATTAGTCCGAATGTTATAAATTTAAATTTGACTGTAAATATAATAATTAATATTGCACCAATTAAAAAGGTAGGTACACCAACGAATAAATATAATGAATTTTTAACTAGTAAAGAAATAAAAGATGAATTATTAAATAAATAAATTGATAGCAATATTGTAGATATAAATGTAAATAGAATTGACAAAAGACCTATTTTTAATGATATTCCCGCTGATTCAATAATTATCTCCTTGACTGATCTATCTGGATATGAATATGACATGCCAAAATCACCTTTTAATGAATTTTTTATATATTTAAAATATTGCTCAATTAATGGTTTGTCTAAATTGTATTTTTTTTCAATATTTTGTTTAATCTGAGGAGGTAATCTTTTATCTTTATCAAAAGGCCCTCCTGGCAAAAGCCTTAAAAGTAAAAAAGTAAGAGTTAAAACTATAAATACAACTGAAAGAAAAGATATAATTTTTAAAATTAAAAAATTAAGTTTCATCACGGGTTATATAAAAATTCTTTGCTGTTTTGAAGTCATTTCTATCAATTGCTATTATTGAAATTTTATTTCTGCCTGTGTCTAATTTTGAATCGATATAAATTTTTTCACTAATTAGATTAGTTTCTTTAACTCCAATTTTTTTATCATTAATATAATAATTAATAATTTTTAATTTACTCTTATCCTTGACTTCATAGATTAATCTTTCTTTGGAATTATTTACAAGTCTAATTTCAGGAGGAATATCACTTTTTTTAATTATTTTTGCTTTAATAAAGTTTCGCTCTTCTTCAGCACTAATTTTTTCAACTGCATCTTTTGGTATCCAAAAATTATTATCAGACTGTTTCACTAATATAAAATTCTCTGTGTTACCATGAGAGTAAATAAGGTTACCTTCTTTAAGATTGCTAAGTATGGTTTTGGAGTAGCTGGGCTCAGAGTAAATTGTATCACGCTTTTTTATTATAAATGATTTTAGTTGTTCATTTTTTACATATGATAATAATTCACTTTTATTAATTTCTATATCTTTATCGAAGTAATCGTTAGTATTTTCATCATGAAATCTAACTGTAAACTTGATTTGCTCAGCTATATTTTTTTCTCTAATCTTGATTTTTGAGATTCCACTATAATTCTCATCAGATAAGTTCTCAATTTGAATATTCCTTTGGGATATGGATAAATTTTTGTCTCTTGAAAATATTTTCAAGTAGCATTCTTCGCATTTTTGCTCAGTTTTTTTTAAATCAAAACTTATCACTATCTCTTTCTGCTTTGGATCTAAATCTATATTATAAAATAACTCTGGAAATTTATAATTTGATTTTTTAATTTCCAGATCAAGAATCTCATTTCCAAGCTCCATTAACTTAGGTTTAAGAATATTATTAAAATTTAGTTTCACTAAAGAAAAATTAATTTTCTCATTACCTGATTCTACCCATTCAGGTATTTTAAGTTCAATTTTTACAGTTTTATTTTCAAATTTTTTTATATCATCTATAAAATAAAATCTATTATTTAGTGTCTTATTATCAGAAGTTAGTTTTATAAAAACATTTTTGATTTTTGTAGAATTTTTATTATCAACATTGAATATAATTTCTTCCTCTGCACCAGAATTTAATGATTTCTTATCATTATTTGTAAATTCAATATTATTTATAACTTCTTTATAGATATCATTTTCATATTTATCTATTTTATTAAAAAAATTTCCTAGGTACTTTTCCGCTTCATTTTTTAACAAATCCTCGCTGATAACCAGAAAATTTTTAATGTTTTCATTAAAGCTTATCTTATTGATAAAATTTGATTCTAGTATTTTTTTAGAAAGTATAATTTTTTTATCTTCTTCTATCTTTATTTCTTTACTGGCATCAGAATCTGTCTCTACAGAAAAAATTTTATAATTTTCATTATAATTTAATTGCTCCTCAAATTTTTCCATGAAGAAAATTTCATTATTTTCAACCTTCACTTTAATAAATTCAACATCAGGTTTAACACCGTTTTTATGAACTTTATAATCATTGGGGTTCAAATATTCTGCGATTGTTAATTTTATAGCAGATCCATCATTTTGTTCATATACTTCTTGAACTGTCCCTTTCCCAAAACTATTTTCACCAATAATTATTGCTCTTTGGTTATTTTTTAATGCTCCAGCAACAATTTCAGAAGCACTAGCGCTACCACTATCTATTAAGACAATAAGGGGCCCAAAGTATTTTGATACAGACCCAGTCTGCGTGAAAAAATCCATATCCATTCTCGAATCTTTACCTCGAGTTGAAACTATAAGTTTATTTTTTAATAAAACATTTGAAATTTTAATTGCCTGGTCTAGTAATCCTCCTGGGTTACCTCTAAGATCGAGTATTAGGCCCTTGATCCCTACCAATCTTAATTCATCTAAATTTTTGACGAAATCCTTGTAACTGTTAATTTGGAACGAATTAATTTTTATATATCCAATATCGTCAATTTTCTTAGATGTAACACTTTTTACTTTTATTATGTCTCGAATTATTTCGAATTTTATTAAGTCATTAACACCTTCTCTTTCAACATATAAAGTTACAGATGTTCCTTTCTCTCCCCTTAATAATTTAATTGCTTGATTCAACGACAGACCGCTGGCATCAACTGAATCAATTCCTTTTATAATATCATTAGCCTTAATCCCAATTTTAGAGGCGGGAGTATCCTCAATAGGAGAGATAACAGTTAATTTATTTTCCCTAACACCAATGACAATTCCTAGTCCTCCAAATGTTCCTTTTGTTTCTACCATAAATTCTTCCATTTCATCTGGTAGGATCAATGAAGAATATTCATCAACTTCAGCAAGAATAGCATTTGCTACCATATATTTAAGCAACTCAATATCTTGAGATTTAACATTTTGTTCTTCAACAACTTTGACAATAGTATTTAAATTTTTAGTTATTCCCTTCAATCTATTATTATTTTTTAGAGATAAAATTTTAGTTGAGCCGTTATCGATAATTTTAACTTTTATAACACCACTATTTGATTCAGATTCATAACTTATTAAAAGATTCTCTGAAAAATTATTCATTGAATTTATCCCAGCTTCAAAAATTTTATTGATAGCCTTTACATCAAAAAAATAGCCATTGCTTTTGATATATTTCCCTGTAGATCCTATTATGTCGTTTGTTTGTGCAAGATTTGCATTAGAGTATGAAAAAAATAGTGTAAAAACTAATATTAAATATCTAATTATTTTAAAAACCATTAAAATATTATAGATTATTTCTTTATAATTTAATAATATGAAAAATGATTTAAAAATATGTATGTCTCAATTGAATTTTAAAGTAGGGGCAATAGAGAGCAATACTAGTAAGATTATTGAAGTTATTAAGAGCTGTAGGAAAAAAAAGGTTGATATTATATGCTTTCCCGAACTATCTATATCTGGATATCCACCTGAAGATTTGCTAATGAATAAGTTTTTTATAAAAAAGATAAATTCTAGTTTGAAAAGAATAGCGGATGAAACTAGAAATATTTGCTGTGTTATTGGACATCCACATAGAGTAAAAGAAAATTTATATAATTGTGCAAGTGTTTTTATAAACCAGAAATTATGCGGGAGATATTATAAAAATCATTTGCCCAACTATGGTGTGTTCGACGAAAAAAGATATTTTCAAACTGGCAATGAATTTTTTTCTTTTGAATACAAAAAAACAATCATAGCTATATCAATTTGTGAAGATATATGGGTAAACGACAAAAAGTTTAAAAAATATTTAAAGGATAATCCTTCGAAATTGTTAATAAATATTTCAGCATCTCCATATTCAATTAAAAAAGAAAAGCTGAGATTTAATAAAGTTAGTAACTTCGCAAAAAAAAACCAAATTGATGTCCTATATTGTAATTTGATTGGTGGACAAGATGAACTCATTTTTGATGGATCTAGTATGGCGATTTCAGAGCAAGGAAAATTAATTGATAAAGCTTTTTCTTTTAAGGAAGATAATAAAATCATCAATTATCCGTTTAGGCTTAAAAGAATAAGAAAAATTCCATCAAATAATATAGATAGTATTTTTAATGCATTAGTCTTGGGAGTTAGAGATTATGTTTTAAAGAACAACTTCTCTAAAGTTATTATTGGGATATCGGGTGGAATTGACTCTGCCTTAGTGTCTGCAATATCAAAAGTTGCACTGGGAGGAAAAAATATTTATGGATTTGCACTTCCTTCAGAATACAACTCTCATGAAAGCTTGAAATTAGCCAGGAATTTGTCAGATAACCTTAGATTTAAACTTGGCGAGCTAAGTATAGAGAAAATTTTTAATGAAAATATTTTACTTTTATATTCAACTCTCTTTAAAAACTTGAAATGGAATATAGCAGAGGAAAATCTACAATCAAGAATAAGGTCTAATTTGCTAATGGCAATATCAAATAAATTCAATTATTTGCTATTATCAACAGGTAATAAAAGTGAAATGAGTGTTGGATATTCAACTATCTACGGTGATTTATCAGGTGGACTAGCTCCGTTAAAAGATATTCCAAAAACATTAGTTTATAAAATTGCTAAGTTTTATAATAAAAAATATCCTAACAATAAAATCCCTCCAGGAATCATCTACAGAGAGCCCAGCGCTGAATTAAGACCAAATCAAAAAGATTCTGATTCATTACCACCATATAAAGATTTAGATAAAATACTTAATTTATATGTTGAGAACTTTTTAAGTATTAATGAAATTTATTCAGCTACTAAGATTCAAAGAAGAATAATAAAAAAAATCGTTGATCTTATAGATAAAAATGAGTTTAAAAGAAGGCAAGGACCTCCGGGTATAAAAGTTACTAATGTTGCTTTTGGGAAAGATCGAAGGTTTCCTATAACTAATGGGTTTAAAAATTATTGATTATAGACCAAATTTTAAAGTAGTATATTTGTAATAATGAGTTTTTTGAACCCTGCTGAACAATTACAAATAATCAAAGAAAACGTTGAAGAGATAATTCCCGAAGATGAACTTTTCGATAAATTAAAAAATTCTTATAATGAATCTAAACCTTTAAAAATTAAAGCCGGATTTGATCCTACATCTGCAGATCTACATTTAGGTCATACTTTATTAATAAAAAAATTGAAAATTTTTCAAGATTTGGGACATGAAATAAATTTTTTGATTGGTGACTTTACTGCAAGAATTGGTGATCCAACAGGTAGGGATAAAACCAGGCCACCTTTAAGTGAAGAAAAAATAATTTCAAATTCGAAGACATATGAAAAACAGCTTTTTAAAATTTTAGATAAAAATAATGTCAATATTTTATACAATTCAAAATGGTTTGATAAATTCGATTTAAAAAAATTAATAGAACTATCATCAATGGAAAACGTAGCGCGAATTTTAGATAGGGATGATTTTAAAAATAGGTATAATTCAGGTGAAGCCATTACACTTACTGAATTCCTATATCCATTGTTGCAAGCATATGATTCTGTTTATCTAGAATCTGACGTTGAGCTTGGTGGTACAGATCAAAGATTTAATATTTTACTTGGCAGGCAAATTCAAAAAGCTTTTGGAAAAGATTTACAAGTAGCTATTTTTCTTCCAATTCTTGAAGGCATTGATGGAAATTTGAAAATGTCCAAAAGTTACAAAAACTACATTGGTATTAACGAACAACCAAGTGATATTTTCGGTAAAATCATGTCAATTTCGGATGAATTGATGGAAAGGTACATTAAAATACTCTTTTCAAATAATAAAGAACTTTTTAAAAATATTTCTTCGCCACTTGATAGAAAGAAAAAACTAGCGATCTCCCTCATAACTGATTATCACAATGAAAAGGCGGCATTAAAAGCAAAAGATGATTTTGAAAAAACATATTCTAATAAAGATTTTCCTAGTGATATAGAAAAACAAGTCATTAACCTTGATTCCAAAAATATAATTGAATTGATTGAGGAGTTTACATCAAAATCATTGACAAGATCTGAAATCAAAAGATTGATTAAAAGCAGTTCAATACAAATGAATGATTTAAAAATACCAAATTTAGATTTTATACCAAAAAAAGACATAATTTATGAAATTAAAATCGGTAAAAGAAAATTTTACAAAGTTAAATTTAAATGAAAGAGTGGATTAATAAGCCGAATTCTGTTCTATGTGATCATTTATCTAGATCTAAAATTGCTTTCAGATTCAAGCGACCTACCCAGAAGTAATTGCTAGGGATAACAACTTCTTTATTTGGTCTTGCTCCAGATAGGGTTTGCCTTGCCTTTCTTTGTCACCAAAAAAAGCGGTAGTCTCTTACACTGCCTTTTCACCCTTACCATCAATATCATATGTTTATTAATGGCGGTTATTTTCTGTGGCACTTTCCATTGCTTCACAGCATCTGGATGTTATCCAGTATCTTTCCCTATGGAGTTCGGACTTTCCTCTTGCTACGCAAGCGATCACTCAATCCACTCATTAAATAATTTAATTTCTAATTCCATTCTTTGCAAGCTCATCCGCAATTTTATTTTCTTCACGTGGAATTGAAGTCAGGATTATTTCAGTTGAAATTTTACTTAAGATAATGTGAGCTTTCTCTAGTAAACACTTTAAATTTTGATCTTTACATTTCCATTTTTTATTAAATTGCATACATACAAGTTTGGAGTCAGAAAAAATCTTAATTTGTTTAAAGCTATTATATTTTTTAAATATTAAATCTAACGTAAATATTAGTGCCTCATATTCGGCTATATTATTGGTGACAATACCTTTCAGCGGTAGCGAAAATTCTTCTCTTATTTCTTTACTATCAATAAAAATTCCAATTCCACCGTTTCCTGGATTTGGTTGGCAGGCGCCATCAATAAATATTTTAAGATAATCATTCATCTGAATTTTCTTCAGGAATTAAAATTTTTCTGCAGTGTGGGCAACTTACAACTTCGGTTTTTTGTAAAACTTTAATGTATGTTTGCGGGGGTATTGTGAGACAGCAATAACTACATGTTTCCCCAATTGCAGGAACTATTACTGGCGGATTATCAACCATCAAAGATTCATAGCGAATCAAAAAATCTTGATCTAAAGTTTTTGTTTTACTATCTCTCTCAATAGATAGCTTATCTTTTTTATCCGTATATTCTTTCAATTTAGATTTTAATTTTTCTATTTGACTTGCTAATGGCTCGATTTCACTAAGAAAAAATTGCTCCATTTCAGTAAGAGCTTTTTTCGAATTGTCCGTCGATTCCATTGTTTTTATTTGTGAATCTTCAATTTCTAACTTAAGTCTCTTTAGATCGCCAGTTTCTTTCTGTAATGCTTCAAATTCTTTTGTTGAATTTATAGAAAATAATTTTTCTTCTTGCTCATTTATTTTATTATCAATAGAATCAATTTCATTATTATAATTTTTCATTTCTTTCTCAAGTTCATTGATTTTTTCTTTAAGATTATTAATTTTTATATTTTCAGAATCTATTTTCGTTTCCATAGCAGATATTTCTTTTGGTAGATTTTCAAAAGACTTTTCAAACTCGGCTATCTCTACATCAATCTTTTGAAGTTTTAAAAATTGATTAATTTTATCCTGCATCAGAAACCACCTATTTGGGCCCAACTGGGTTCGAACCAGTGACCGCCCGGTTATGAGCCGGGAGCTCTGACCAGCTGAGCTATGGGCCCTATAATGAACAAGACCTAATCCTATTTAATTAAGCTTGCAATGTCAATAAATTTTATTTTACACTCTAATCAACGATTGACACAATTCTTCTTCTATTTATAATTTATTTCACCCCTATGGTTAAATATGAGACTTTTATTTTTTTTAATTATCCTAACTTTTCAGGCTTATTCTATAAGTGACGTAAATGATATTAGAAACAATGTAGGATGGGATGAAAAATATGGCAACTCAATTGATTTAGAGTCCGAAATTGTATCTGTATCAGGTGAGAAAACAAATCTCAACAATATTTTAAATAAAGATATCCCAACAGTTTTCGTTTTAGCTTACTACTCTTGTCCAAAGATGTGTTCTTTTATATTGGATGGTGTAAAAGATGTTGTTCAGGCATCAAATAAAAGACCAGGCATTGATTATAATCTAGTAACTTTAAGTTTTAATTCCAGAGATAGTTTTGAATCATCAAAGGTATTTGAAAATAAATACAGCTCCATATTAACCACCGACGAAAGTTGGAATTTTTATACATCAGATGATATAAGCATTGAAAAAATTACTAAATCAGTTGGATTTAAATTTCAACCAGATGGGGATGAATTTGCTCATCCTGCAGGTATAATATTATTAACAAATGATGGAATAGTATCAAGGTATCTATCCGGTGTTATTTATGATCCTAGAGATTTTAAATTAGCCATAATTGAAGCCTCTCAAGGATCTACTGGAACGGTATCGCTAAGTGATAAAGTATTATTGTATTGTTTTGATTTTGACCCCGTAGGTAAAAAGTATGCACTTAGAGCTTTAAACGTTATGAAGTTAGGTGGTGCTATTACACTTTTTGCCATTATAATAATGATGGGGTTTTTGTGGTTAAGAAAAAACAAGGGGGAACAATAATAAATGGATTGGCTACCTACTTCTGCGTCAACATTTGCACCACAGGTGGATAGTATATTATGGTTGGTAACCATAATCTCTGTTGTTTCATGTATTTTAGTTGGTTTTTTACTAATATACTTTGTTGTAAAGTACAGAAAACGTTCTGATAACGATCAAACACCAGCAATTACACATGACAGTTTTTTAGAAACACTATGGACAGTAATACCCACGATACTTTGTATTCTCATTTTTATTTATGGTTATGTCTATTATGATAAATACACCACGCCGACCAAAGGGGCTTATGAAATCAATGTTACAGCTCAGAGATGGTCATGGTCTTTTGCTTACCCTAATGGAAAGAAGACTTTTAATGAATTATATGTACCTCTTAATAAACCTGTAAGACTTGTTATGCAATCTAAAGATGTTTTGCATAGTTTTTTTGTTCCTGCGTTTAGAGTAAAGCAGGATGTTATCGGAAATAGATATACTTTTATCAATTTTACTCCAACCAAGGAGGGGGTCTTTGATATTTATTGTACTGAGTATTGTGGTATTTCACATTCAGATATGTTGGCCAAAGTTCATGTAGTTTCCGATATTGAATATGCTAAATGGGAGTCAGGAGATTCTGCTGATGTGGAAAATGCGTATGCAGGTATGGCACCTGACAAAATTGGTGAACAATTATACTCATCAAAAGGTTGTGTAGCTTGCCACAGTATTGATGGAGCAAATGGAGTTGGGCCTAGCTGGAAAAACCTTTTTGGTTTAGAGCGAGAATTTACTGATGGAACCAAAGAGATAGCTGATGAAAATTATATTAAAACATCAATACTATATCCAGTTAATCCGCCACAAGGAAAGGTGGTTAAAGGCTATGCTCCGGTAATGCCTTCTTATCAAGGACTTTTGTCTGATTCTGAGATTACAGCAATTATCGAGTATATTAAAACTATCAAGTAGGAGTTTAAAATGACAGATCATCATGATTTTGATAAAAATTATTTAGAGAATGGAAAGGGCTTTAAATCCTGGTTTTTTACTGTAGATCACAAAAGACTTGGAGTAATGTACCTTTGGGCGATTGGCGTGTTCTTTGTATTGGCAGCGATTGCTTCTTTTTTGATTAGATTTGAACATCTTAGTCCAGGTCAAACAATTATTAGTGCTCAAACATATAATGTTTTGTTTACATTGCATGGAGCTGTAATGGTTTTTCTTTTTATTGTTCCCGGCGTTGCAGCAAGTTTTGGTAATTTTTTAATACCATTAATGATTGGAGCACGAGATGTTATTTTCCCAAAACTTAATTTATATAGCTTTTGGATTTATTGTGCCGGTTCTTTGATTTTATTGTTATCTTTAGCTGCGCCAGTTGATACGGGATGGACATTTTATACACCTTATTCTATTGATACTGGTACAAATGTAATACTGGTCACGTTTGGTGTTTTTGTATTAGGATTTTCTTCTATACTTACAGGAATTAATTTTATTGTAAGTATGCACAAGCTTCGTGCACCAGGTCTAACTTGGGACAGATTGCCTTTGTTCTGTTGGGCTGCATACGCTACTTCACTTCTTCAAGTTTTAGCAACCCCTGTTGTAGGAATCACTCTATTATTATTAATAGGAGAAAGGTATTTTGGCTTAGGCTTCTTTGATCCTGCTAAAGGCGGAGACCCTGTTTTATTTCAACACTTCTTTTGGTTCTATTCTCACCCAGCCGTATATATTATGATACTTCCTGCTATGGGTATTATTTCAGAGGTAATACCTGTATTTTCAAGGAAACCAATTTTTGGTTATAAAGCCATTGCATATTCAAGCCTTGCAATTGCTCTGATTAGCTTTTTGGTTTGGGGACATCATATGTTTACCAGTGGACAATCAAAACTTATAAATATTATTTTTTCAGTCATAACATTCGCTGTTGCTGTACCAACAGCTATAAAAGTTTTCAACTGGTTGTGGACAATGTATAAAGGTTCAGTAGAACTAAGTGCTGCCATGTTATATTCTCTTGCCTTTATTTTTCTCTTCACAATTGGCGGTTTAACAGGATTGTTTTTAGGAGCTTTAGCTGCGGATGTTCATTTACATGATACTTATTTTGTTGTAGCACATATGCATTATGTAATGATTGGTGGAACCGTATTCGGATTATTCTCCGCGATTCATTTCTGGTATCCAAAAATGTGGGGTAAAATGTTTGACGAATTTAAAGCAAAAATTGCATTTACACTTATATTTATTGGATTTAATATTGTTTTCTTCCCTCAATTTATACTTGGCACACAGGGTATGCCAAGAAGATACTTCAACTATGCCCCTGAGTTTGAAACTCTTCATCAGCTATCCACCTATGGAACTTGGATACTTGGAGTAGGATTTATTTATATGCTTTATACATTATTTAAACCCGTTGGAGCTGCAGACTCTAATCCGTATAGATCTGTCTCTTTAGAGTGGCAAATGCCGTCACCCCCACCGACTTTGAACTTTAAAGAGATACCAACTGTGACAACATCAACCTATGATTATGGTACTAAAGTGGAGCAGGAGGCCTAGGTTAATGCAGATTATGAAGTTCATCAAATCTTTAGCTTATCCTTCAGAAATGCTCCCTCCTATTGTTGAAGAAGAAAGTCATTTCGATCCTGAAACAGAGCATTCAGCTGCTAAACTAGGTATGTGGCTTTTTCTTGCTACTGAATTATTACTGTTTGGTGGATTATTTGCTGCATATGCAATTTTCAGAGCAAAATACCCGGTTATGTTTGCTGAAGGGTCCGCAAATCTTGATGTTGTTTTAGGGTCTGTTAATACAGTAATTCTTATTTTTAGTAGCTGGACAGTAGCTGTTGCAGTTACCGCAATTCAAGAAAACAAAATAAAATTAGTCCAAGTTATGTTGTGGATAACTTTAATATGTGCAGCAATTTTTGGTATTAATAAATATTTCGAATATTCATATAAACTTAGCAATGGAATTGGCCCGGGCACAGATATTTTTTATTCTATCTATTTTGCTGCTACTGGTGTTCATATGTTGCATGTCTTTATTGGTATGGCCGTTTTAGGAGTCATTCTGAAGAGAACCTATGAAGGAAGATATTCTAAGGATAAATTTACAGCAATTGAAATTGGTGGTTTGTATTGGCACCTAGTTGATCTTATTTGGATTTATTTGTTTCCATTGCTGTATTTGGTTGGTTAAGGAGTTATCATGGCGAGTGCAAATCCATATAAAACATATTTAAATATTTGGCTATTGTTAATGTTCTTAACTTTTATTACTGTTTATGCAGCTGAATTTGATTTTGGTGCATTAAATGTCCCAATTGCTCTTCTTATAGCTTCAGTTAAAGCTGGCGTAGTAGCACTACATTTTATGCATTTAAAATATGAAGACTCAATGACATGGATCTTTGCAATATACCCCTTATTCTTACTATTTTTATTAATAGCCTTTTCTGCAACTGATATTTTCACAAGAGTTGCTAATTAAAAAGGAAGTATATGGGTAAACTTGAAAAGCTAACTCTAGGATCATTGATTATATTATTAATTTGGGGAAATATGGTTAGTGGATTAGGGCATGGATTAGCTTGCCCTGACTGGCCATTATGCTTTGGTCAATTTTTTCCGGATATTAATTTTCCTATTTTTATGGAACATGGCCACAGAGTCATGGGCTTAATTGTATCAATATTATTTTTCTTTCTTGCAAAGAATAGAATAAAAAATTATGTTGGCAAACAAAAATTTCTTCCTATTGTTGCAGCATTACTATTAACAATTCAGATAATTTTAGGGGGGTTGGTAGTCATTTTTCAACTTGAAACAAATTTAACAACATTTCATTTTGGTAATGCAATATTAATTTTTCTTCTCATTTACACTATGTGCAAGTATCCCACAAATATTGAGCTTTCTTCTGCCAAGTTTTTCTCTTCGAAAGCAACAAAATATATAATTTTTTTTGTAATTATATATTTTCAGCTTGTTTTAGGTGCGTACACGAGACATTCAAATGCTGGGTTAGCATGCCCAGATTTTCCCACCTGTCTTGGTTATTGGATTCCACCCTATCTTAGCGAGACAGTTTTTCTCCATCTGTTACATAGATTCTCAGGAATTTTAATTTTGGTTTATTCTTTATTCCTTCTTTTAATAACTTATAGAGAAGACATTAAAGATCAGTTTAAGCGGATTGGCAAGCTAACATTACTAGTTGGAGTTCAAATAGCTTTAGGTATTTATGTTGTAGTTTCCAAGCTAGCCTTTTCGATGACGGCAGTACATCTATTTGTTGCTTTGTTAATTATTATGATTGCATTAGATGCAGTTTTTGATGAAAATAAAACAATATAACTATTATGAAAAAGATAAAGGCATTAATATCCCTTTCGAAGCCAAATATAATATTGAGCGTCGGTCTAACTGGTTTGACCGGAATGGTATTAGCAAATAGAGATATACCAGACGCAAAGTTGGTTCTTTTTACCTTGATCTCTTTAATATTATCTGCTGCAGGAGCAGCAATGATAAACAATATAATCGAGCAAGATAAAGATAAATTAATGGAAAGACTTTCAAAAAGGGTAGAGTGCCTGGCTTTAATTGGAAAAAAAAATTTAACAATCATTGCATCATTTTTAACAACTTTTTCACTTGGAATTTCTTTTTTTCTTATTAATACAACCAACTTTCTATTTACTTTGACAGCAATTTTAAGCTATACGATTTATTACACTCTATTTTTAAAGAGATCATCACCTTTTGGAACAGTATTAGGCGGTATACCTGGTGCATTACCAGTTTTGATCGGTTTTTCGTCAGTTAATCCAAATATTTCAGAACTATATATAAACGGAATTATTATGTTTGTTTTTATGATGCTATGGCAGCCTCCTCACTTTTGGTTATTGGCTCAATATCAAGCCGATGATTATAAAAAGGCAGGATTTCCAGTTATGCCAATAATATACGGAAAAAAATTTACTAATTATCTTATTATGATTTATAGCTTATCTCTTTTACCTTTCTCACTATTTTTTTGGTTTAGTGGGATAGCATCTAATTCATATGCAGTAATTGCTATCGCTCTTAGCCTATCTTTTTTATACATAGTTTATAAATCTTTCTCAGATAATAAAAAATATAAAACAGCATTTCTATATTCAATTCTGTATATGTTATTAATTCATATATCTTTGATACTAAATATTTCAATATAATAATTTTTTAATTCAAAATTTATATTTGTTGTATAATTGATAAATGAAAATAATTTCATTAAATAAGTTAAAAATAGATAAAGAAATTTTTAAAATTAGAAAATCCCAAGAAGAAGATTTTGAAAAAGTTGAAAATTTGGTTTTAAAAATAATTACAAGTGTTAAAAAAAATGGTGATAAAGCTTTGTCATTATTTACTAAAAAATTTGATGGAATATTAATTAACTCAAATAATTTAAAATTAAATAAGTTTATTATTCAAAAATCTGGCGATAAGTTAACTACCGAATTAAAAAATGCTATTAAAATATCAATAAAAAGGGTGACAGATTATCAAAAAAGAAAGCTAACCAAAAATTATAGATATAAGGATGAGTATGGAAATAAGCTTGGCTGGAATGTGAACCCACTCGAAAGAGTAGGTATTTATGTTCCAGGTGGAACTGCATCATATCCGTCAAGTTTAATTATGACAGGTTGTCTTGCAAGGGCAGCCGGTGTTAAAGAAATTATAATATGTACTCCCCCAAGCAAAAATGGGATAAACGAATCAATTTTGTATGTAGCTAAATTACTTAAAATTCATGAAGTATATCAAGTTGGCGGTGCTCAGGCGGTTGCGGCAATGGCATATGGAACTAAGAGGATTACGAAAGTCAATAAAATTGTAGGACCTGGAAATATTTTTGTCGCCGCGGCTAAAAAACAAGTATTTGGCAATGTTGGAATTGATATGATTGCGGGACCTAGTGAGGTTCTGATTTTATCAGATTCTAGTGGAAGCCCTGATTTTATCGCAAATGACTTGCTAGCACAGGCTGAACACGATTCGAAAGCATCAGCTATCCTTGTAACAAATTCAAAAATACTAGCAAAAAAAGTTCATGTGCAAGTTAATAAACTTGTTAAAAATGCTAAAAGAAAAAATATTATCAAGCAATCATTAAATAAAAATGGAAAAATTTATATTATGTCTAGCATTAAAGACTGTATTCAATTTACAAACAAGTTTGCTCCCGAACATTTAGAGATCTTTTTGAAGAATTTTACAAAATATGAAAAGGACTTTAAAAACGCGGGATCTATATTTGTTGGAGAAAATTCTGCAGAAGCTTTTGGTGATTATATTGCTGGGCCAAGTCATGTTTTACCTACTAACGGAAATGCTTTGTTTTCTTCTCCATTAAGCTCCTTAGATTTTATAAAATATTCTAGCTTTACTTCAATCTCTAAGAAAGGAATGAGGCGACTTTCAAAAAATGTTGAGACTTTAGCTCAATCAGAGGGATTATATGAACATTCAAATTCCGTAAGAATAAGGAAAGATAAATGAGTATGAGAATTAAGAAGCACCTTAAAAAACTTGTACCTTATAACCCAGATTCTATAGATTATAAAATTAGGCTTAATGCAAACGAATCCCCTTTTAATGAAACAAAAAAACTTTTGAATAAAATAAAGTCTGGGAAGCTTTCGAAACAACTTGAGGATAATTCGATAAATAGGTATCCTGATCCATCCTACTCAATTTTATTAAATAAGATTTCAAGGAAATATAATGTTAGGTCTTCAAATATAGTATTATCAAATGGTTCTGATGAGCTAATACTTTATTTATTAATGTGTTTAACTGGAAAAACTTCCAGAATCTTAACTTTTGATCCAACTTTTTCAATGTATCAAATACTATCCGAGACGTTAAATATAAAATGTAATAGAATTTCTCTAGACAAAAATTTTGATATACCAATAGGCTCTACCCTAAAGAAAATCAAAGAATATGATCCAGATATTATTTTTATTGCATCTCCTAATAATCCCACAAGTAATTCTTTTTCAAAAGAGAAAATTTTAGAAATTATTGAGAAATCAGATGGATTAGTTGTAATAGATGAAGCTTATGTAGATTATTCAAAAACATCTTTTATCCAACACCTTTCAAAATATAATAATTTGGCAATTTTAAAAACTATGTCTAAGGTTGGTTTCGCATCACTTAGAGTTGGGTTTCTAATTACAAATAAAGAAGCTATTGAAATAATAAATAAGGTGCGCTTGCCTTATAATTTATCAACTTTGTCTAATATAATAGCTCAAGATTTTTTTGATGATGATAAAAAATATATTAGAGATATCCAAAAAATAGTTAAAGAAAGAGAAAGGCTAAATATTCTATTAAAACCATATAATAAACTTATGGTGTATCCTTCAGATTCAAACTTTATATTTATAAAATTTAGTAAAACCAATAGTTTATACAAATACCTTCAAAATCATAATATCAATATAAAAGTTTTTGGAAAACCTAAATTAAAAAATTATTTTAGAGTAACTATAGGAACAAAAAAAGAGAATGATTTATTTCTCTCTTGTATAAAAAAATTTTTTAATAAAAATAAGTAGTACTAATATTAAATAATATGACGTTTCAATAATTGTATAATAGCTATGATAAATTGTCTTTTTATTTATTATGGGTATTTCGTAAAAAATGCTTCCCTCATTATTCAAATCTATTTTTTTAATAATTTTTCCTTTTGGTGAAATTACTGCACTAATTCCATTATTTGCCGATCGTACCAAAAATTTATTTGATTCTATTGCCCTTGGAAGTGAAAGCATCAAATGTTGATAGGCGGCAAGTGAATCTCCATACCAAATATCATTTGTTATATTAACGAGATATCCAATATTATTATTATTAACAATCGATGATAAATCATGTGCGAATAGGTCTTCATAACAAATAAAAATAAAAACAGAATTTCCATTTTGAAGCTGAATTGATTTATTTTTACCTGGCGTTAGATCCCTGAAGTTTTTATATACAGGAATAAATTTTGATATTATTTCTTTTAATGGATAGTACTCACCATAAATTAATAATTCTTTTTTATTTTTAAAATTTATAAAATTATTATTATCATTCAAAAGAATTGCTGAGTTATAAAAATTATTATCTTTCTTTGTAATAGCCCCAAACAACAATTCTTTAGAATTAAATGTATATTTATTTTTAAAATCATTTTTAAATCTTTTAATTTGATCTAAATTATCAAAATTAATTGAATCCATAGAGCTTTCTGGCCATATTATTAGATCGGAGCGAGATTGGCTATAAATTTTGAGATTATTTTTTTCATTATTTGGTTGAACAATAGTGACAGAACTTTTTTCATATGATTTATAACTTTCTTCATACTCACTTTCTGCAAAAAATAAAAATATCAAAAATATTAGTGGGTATATAGCAAAATATTTAAATTTATTTTTTCTATTATAGATTAGATGAATGGAAATATTTAAAGATAGTAGGAAAATAGAAATCATATTAATTCCAAAAAAACTAATAAAATGACTAAAATATTTGAAATTTATTTGCGAGTTTCCTAACTTATAAGGAAAAATTCTTGGAAATATATTTTCTATACAAACCCATGCAAAGATTAAGATTAAAAATTTTATAAAATTAAATCTCTCTTTTTTTAAAAGAATTCTTTTTATGATAAAAAAAATAATTATAAAAAATACTGATTCATATAATGAATATATTAGATGTATTAAAATACCATTAAGAAAAGATACTCCGGCTATATTCATTAATGTCTCTGTTAACCAATATTGTCCAATAAATGAACTTATGATCCCGAATAATAATCCAGTTAATATAATATTAGTACTTCTAAATTCAGCTAAATACATTATTGGTAGTAGAAAAAACCAATGAAGAAAATATAAATCAAAATTTAAATATGGAACTGAGTATAATATGGCTGACAAAATAATAAGTAATGTATTAAAATTAAATATATTATTTGCTTTTATTAACATAATATAAATTTAAGTATAATTATAATCTGGTAAATTATATATAATGATTAATTCATCTGTATTAGTTCTTAATAAGTTTTTTTTTCCAATTGATACTACTAATGTAAAAAGAGCCTTTTTAATGCTTTATGGTGGAGCAGCGAAAGCTGTTAATTTAAATTACGAAACATTTGATTTCAATTCATGGAGTGAAATTTCTGCTGCTAATGAAGAAGATTCAATTAAAACTGTTTCAGCTATAATAAAAATTCCTAGAGTGATAATGGTTGTTCGCTATGACAGAGTTCCAAGTAAAGAGGTAAGGTTTAACAGATATAATATTTTTAAGCGTGACAGATTGCAGTGTCAGTATTGCGGTGACATATTACCTAAATCAGAGTTAACTATCGATCATGTTATACCAAAAGCTTTAGGTGGTAAAACAGTGTGGGAGAATGTGGTCTGTGCATGTTCAAGATGTAATAGAAAAAAAGGGTGTAAAACTTTACAAGAGGCCAACATGAAACTGATAAATAAACCAATTAAACCAACATGGGAGCTACTATCAAATTTATATATTCAAACTACAACATACAAAGAATGGAAGCCCTTTTTAAGCTTTATCGATTCCTCATATTGGAACGTAGAACTTGTTGATTAATTTTTGTTGACAAAAAGTTATAATTTGTAAAAATATATACCTTCGGAGGTACATTAATGGAAGCTGTCATTAAAACTGGTGGAAAACAATTTTATGTACAAAAAGGTGATATTATTGAGGCGGAAATAACCTCTCAAGATATTGGTTCAGAAATTATCATTGATGATGTTTTACTTATAAGTGATTCAACTAATCTTATCTCTGATCCAAAACAACTTAAGTCTGCAAAGGTTAAGGCCAAGATTCTTTCACTCGTAAAAGGAAAAAAAGTTAAAGTTTTTAAATTTAGAAGAAGGCAAAACTCTAAAACATTAAATGGCCATAGACAAAATTATCAAAAAATGGAAATTATTTCCATAGACAAATAGGGGAAACATATGTCAACTAAAAAAGGTGGCGGTAGTACTAAGAACGGAAGAGATTCAATTGGTAAAAGATTGGGTGTTAAACTTTTTGGTGGCCAAAATGTAAGGTGTGGTGGTATTATTGTCCGACAGAGAGGTACTAAATTTTATCCTGGTAAAAATGTTGGATTAGGTCGAGATCATACAATTTATGCTTTAATTGACGGTAAAGTCGAATTTATTAAAAAGGGTAAATCCAAAGTATTTGTTAATGTATCTTCAACTATATAATTAATTTCAATTTATTCTCTCTTTAAATCTGATTATAATATCTCAATGCTATCTAGTGAAATAAGAAGAAAATTTTTAGATTTTTTTATTGCTAATGGACATAAGCAAATAAATAGTTCAGGTCTAATACCTTCTGAGGATCCTACTCTATTATTTACTAATGCAGGTATGGTTCAATTCAAAGACACTTTTCTAGGATTGGAAAATCGAGAATATTTTAAGGCTTCATCGTGTCAAAAATGCTTGCGTGCTGGAGGGAAACATAATGATTTAGAAAATGTGGGTAGAACTTTTAGGCACCATACATTTTTTGAGATGTTGGGTAATTTCTCTTTTGGGGATTATTTTAAAGATGATGCTATAAAGTTTGCATGGACTTTTTTGACTGATATTTTAAAACTTCCAAAAGAAAAATTATTTATAACTATTTTCGAAAACGATGATGATGCAGAAGCTATTTGGTTAAAGTATGTTGATAAAAATAGAATCTTTCGCTTAGGTGAAAAAGATAATTTTTGGTCAATGGGCGATACCGGACCTTGTGGTCCATGCTCTGAAATACTTTATGATATGGGCGGAGATACCGTTGATGAATCAAATATTAATATTTCTGATGGAGAGAGATATCTAGAAATTTGGAATCTTGTTTTTATGCAATATAACAGAGACATTGAAGGTAATCTTGAAGATTTACCGAAGCCCAGCATTGATACCGGCATGGGACTAGAAAGGTTAGCTTCAATATTACAAAAAGTTAAAAGTAATTATGATACTGATCTATTCACATATTTAATTGATTATTGCTCTGAACAAAACAATATTCGCTATGGAAAAGATATTAATACAGATATTTCATATAGAGTTTTAGCAGATCATTCAAGAGCTGCAACATTTTTAATTTCTGATGGTGTAACCCCTTCAAGTGATGGGAGAGGATATGTTCTCCGTAGAATACTTAGGAGAGCAATAAGGCATTCTAAAATGCTAGGAATTAATGAACCATTTATATACAAAATGTCAGAGTTAGTTATAAAAAATATGAAAGATTTTTATGTTGAATTGGGAAAAAATTCAGACAATATTTTATCAATAATAAAAAACGAAGAGAAAAAATTCTTAAGCACTATAGACAAGGGACTAGAGCATTTAAATATTTTTCTTAAAAATTCATCGGATTCAAAGATTCTTAGCGGAGATTGTATTTTTAAACTTTACGATACTTATGGCTTTCCTGTGGATTTGATTGAGGATATTTTAAAGAGTAGTAGTTTTATTATGGATATAAAGGGTTATGAAGAAGAAATGTTAAAACAAAGAAATTCTTCTAAAACATCATCAAAATTTAAAGCTTATTTTAATGAAAACTTAAATTTAGATATCATATCAAAAAAAATCAAAGAAGGATTTCAAGGTTATAAAAGTTTTCAAACAAAATCTAAACTGGTAGGAATTATAAAAGATAATGAAATAGTTGATTATGCATCCAAAGGAGAGAGAGTAAGTTTGATTTTTGACAAGACTCCATTTTATGCAGAGAGTGGAGGTCAAATAAGCGATAAAGGCCATGCACTATACGGAAGTAAGAATATTGAGATATTTGATGTACAAAAAACCAAAGAAAATATTTTTCTTCACGAATCGATATTAAAAAATGGAAGTATTAAAACAGGAGAAACATTTGATCTAGAAATCGATTTTGATAGAAGAGTTAAAATATCTAGTCACCATACCGCAACACATATTTTACATTATGCATTAAGAGAAGTCCTTGGAACTCACGTAAGACAAGCTGGTTCACTTGTCGAGGATTCTAGATTGAGGTTTGATTTTAGCCACTTTAGCAATATATCTGAAGAAATGATAAATAAAATAGAGAAACTATGTAATATTAAAATTCAAGAAAACAATGATATTAATATTTTTGAGAATGTCGATTATAAAAAAGCCATAAAGGATGGAGCAAATGCCTTTTTCGAAGAAAAATATGGTGACCGAGTTAGAGTTGTGAAGATTGGTAATTATAGCCAGGAATTATGTGGGGGGACTCATATACAAAAAACAGGGAGCTTAGGTCTAATTACTATATCCTCTGAGAGCGCTATTTCATCAGGCATAAGAAGAATTGAAGCTTACACATCTATTGATGCTTATGATTATTATTTGAGTCTAAAAAATAATATTTATAAATCTTCTCAACTCTTAGGATCTTCTACGAACCATGTACCTGATGAGATTGAAAGAATTAAGAAAGAAAATAAAGAGCTGAAAATTAAAATTAATAATTTTGAAAAGCTAAAATCAAAAGATATTGCCAAGAATCTCAATGAAAATTCAATTTTAATAAATGGAATAAAAGTTATAACATATTTATCACAGGAGACATCGGCAGATGAGTTAAAGTCACTATGGGATGAAATTAAAAAAAATCATGAAAATGTTATTGGTATTTTAGGATCAAATAATGGAAACAAATCTGTTTTAATATGTGCATCAAATATGAAAAGTTCAAGTTTTGATTGTAAAAAAGCTATAAATCTTATCTCAGAGGAATTTGGAGGAAGAGGCGGTGGGAAAAAAAATTTAGCTCAAGCTGGCTGCAAGAGAATATCTGATTTAAAAATAGCAATTGAAGTGATTAAAAATCTGCTTTGATATCCATGCTAATTAAAATTTTTCTAATTTTTTTTATTGCGCCTTGTTCAATTTGTCTAACCCTTTCACGAGATATATTAAATTTTTTTCCAATATTTTCTAAGGTTTCTTGCTCATCGGAGAGTAATCTTTGTTCAACAATATATTTTTCCCTATCATTTAAAATAGTAAAAGCCTTTTCTAGACCCTCTTTTAAACTATCACTTTGCTGATTGGAAATTGTTATATCTTCCTGTGACTTATCACCAGATTCAAGAAATTCAATTTTGGTTTGAGTTTCTCCTTCTCGAACCTCATCGTCTAAAGAGAAATCTTTACCGCTCATTCTCATATCCATTTCTCTAATTTCCTTTATTGAAACTTTTAAATCATTTGATAGTTTTTTATAATATTCTTCTCTCGTGAGATTACCATCATCATATTTATTTTTTGCAGATCTAATTTTATAAAAAAGCTTCCTCTGTGCTTGAGTTGTACCAATTTTAATTAGACTCCAATTCTTCATAATAAAATTTTGTATATATGCTCGGATCCACCATACGCCATATGAAATTAATCTATACCTCTTAGTTGGATCAAATTTGGTTATTGCTTTCATTAAGCCTAAATTACCCTCTTGAATTATATCCATAATATTTAAACCATAATTTTGATATTCAACAGCAATTTTAACAACGAACTTTAAATTGGATGTTATGAGCTTTCTGGCAGATTCTACATTACCAGTTTCTCTATAATCTAGTGCATATTTCATTTCTTCTTCTTTTGTAAGAATTTTATAGTTACTAATCTCTGCCAAGTATTTTTCCAACGAACTGGCTGGTACAGGCAAATTCTTATTTTCTTTGATTATATTTAGCTTCTTTTTTTTATTTACCATTAATAAATTTGTATTATACTTTTTAACAAATTTTTTTAAAGAAATAACTAAGCTTGACTGTTTATCACATATACATTAAATTCTTATTTTTACTTAATGATTCCGGAGTAGCTCAGCGGCAGAGCAGGTGACTGTTAATCACTTGGTCGGGGGTTCAAATCCCTCCTCCGGAGCATTAAAGAGGAGCAAATCATGGCAAAATATACTTTGATAACTGGTTTTATTCTGGTTTTACTCGGTTTATATGGATATTTTTCTTATAATACAATAACCGTGTTAATACCCGCATTTATTGGAACCCTGATAGCGTTTCTTGGTATCATGGCTTTTAATGAAAAAAGAAAACGACTATTTATTCATATCGCAATAGTCGTAGTAGTGATAGGCTTATCTGCGAGCGCTAAATCTCTTCCTTCGATACCAGGACTAATTGATTGTTTTAGTGATCCTGCTTTGGACATAGCAAGTTGCCCAAAATTTCAGAGACCCTTAGCCGAGCTATTTAAATCAATTATGTCGCTAGCTTTAATCCCTTATGTGCTTGTATCCATAACATTTTTTATAAAGTCTAGGCTTTCTAAATAATAAGATGTTTTTTTTGGTATAATTTACCTATGTCTAAAACTAATAGAGGCTCATTAACTGTGTTAGATATTAAATCTATAGCAAATAAGAAAGGAGTGGAGCTACCCTTCTTTACGGCCAGAGTTCAAGCTGGATTTCCTTCTCCTGGAGATGATTATGTCGAAAATAATCTTGATTTAAATCAATTGCTTATAAAGAATCCATCCGCAACTTTTTTTGTTAAAGTCGAAGGAGAATCAATGTCTGATGCTGGTATAACAACAGGAGATACTCTTATAGTCGATAGAGCTCTAGAAGCTAAAGACAAGAATATTGTGATAGCATCTATTAATGGCGAATTAACAGTTAAAAGAGTGTGGATTGCCAATGGAAAAGTATTTCTCAAGCCTGAAAATAATGATTTCTCTCCCATAGAAATAACCGAAGAGATGGATTTTGATATTTGGGGAGTTGTTACATACGTGATTCATAAAGTTTAAAATGAGAGATTATATAGCCCTTATAGATTGTAATAATTTTTATGCTTCCTGTGAAAGAGTTTTTGATCCCCATTTAAAAAATAAGCCAATAGTAGTTCTTTCAAATAATGATGGTTGTATAATTGCTAGATCTAATGAAGCTAAAACTCTGGGAATTAAAATGGGAGAGCCATATTTTAAATGTAAAAATCTAATCAAGCAGGAGAACGTTAAAGTTTTTTCCTCAAACTATACATTATATGCGGATATGTCTAACAGGGTAATGAATATAGTTAAAGAACATTTTGTAAATACTGAAGTTTATTCTATAGACGAGGCATTTGTTTCTTTTTCTCCAGAAAATTTATCCGAAATAGAAAATAGATTTATTAAATTAAGGGATAAAATTGCTAAGTGGACAGGTATACCTGTATCTATAGGTGTTGCGCCGACTAAAACCCTAGCAAAAGTTGCGAGTAAAATAGCAAAGAAAAATTCAGGAGTTTTTTCTTTGTTTGATAAAACAACCAGAAATAAAATTCTGAAAGAACTTCCTATAGGGTCGGTTTGGGGTATCGGGCGAAGGTTGAACAAACGTTTTATAAGATTAGGAATTTCTAATGCTTATCAATTAAGTACAATGGATCATAAGCATGTCAAAGATCTAACTAATATTAATATTCTTAGAACAGTGATTGAGCTTGGAGGTATAAAATGTATTGATATAGATTCACAACCCTCAAACAAAAAGCAGATAACTACTTCAAGAGCTTTTGGAAAAACTGTAACAAATATAAAATTTTTGGAAGAGGCGGTTTCAGTTTATGTATCCAGAGCAGCTGAGAAACTCAGAATTCAGAACTCTAAATGCTCTATTATTACTGTTGCATTATCGACTAACAGGTTCGATGAGAAAAATACTCATAAATTTCTTTTTATGACGGAATCTTTAGAATCTTCAACCAGCTCTACTCAAGAATTAATTAGTATAGCAATAAAATTATTAAAAAGAATATTCCATGAAGGTCTTATGTATAAAAAAGCCCATATCTTTTTGTCAGGTCTTGAGGATTCTAAGTTCAAGCAATATTCTTTTAAAGATAATATAAAAGATATAAAACAGCAGGACAAATTAATGAAAGCATTTGATAAAATAAATAAAACATTTGGTAGCGATACGATGAAATATGCCAATACTGGAATATCAAGAGACTGGTTTATGAAAAGAGAGCGAAGATCAAATAGATACACAACTAATTGGAACGAAATTCTAAAGATTAATTTATAAAATAATCAACAATATTGAAATAGTTTTAAAAAGCCAAAGGTAGACTCTTATTGTATTTGTATCAATAAGTTTTTTTATCGTAGTTTCAGATTTACCCGAGGAGAGCTTGTTATGGCAGGGCACTTGAAGGAAAAAAGTCACAATCCATATAGAAAGCACAAGGATTAAATTAATTAAAGGTAAAAGTCCATAATAAAAGAAACAGATTATTATAGAGGTGGAGGCTTCAACTATCATAAGTGGAATAACCAAATATGATATGCTACGGGTATGAAAAGTATGGAAATTAATAAACTCTTTATCAGGTATAAAATAAAAAGATTTATAGTGAACAAAATGGATAACAAGTATTAATCCCAAAAGTATGGATGATGAAATTAAGTTAGAGTAAAATAGAAGCAAATACCACATTAAAATATTCCTTTGGCCAAATTTTCCCCAGACTCAATAGCTCCATTTAAAGATGGAGAAGCTAAAAAATCTCCAGAGAAAAAAATCTTAGTAGAATATTCCATAAAAGAGCAACTATTGTAATTATAAAAATTATTCATTACAGGTAAAGCTTCATCTATTATAAATCCTTTTAGATATTTTAAACTTTTAATATTATTAAAATAACTAATAAATTCTTTTTTCACATCATCTTTTGAACAAGTTCTGCTTAAACTTGATATACAAACATTATATTTGTTATCTGTTAGCTTTATAAAATATAAGCTTGATATGAGATAAGATTCGGGAAATAAATAAATTATTTTTTCTTCAACACCGGTTATTTCAATTGTAAAATAGAAACAACTAGTTCCACTATATTTAATTTCTTTAAAAATATTTCTATTAATTTCAGTATCAAAAATTGACTCAACATGAGGACTTGTACAAATTAGTTTATCAAAATTATATTTATTATTATTTGAACAAATTATTTGGTTTTTAGTAACTTTTTTTATTTCAGAATTTAAATTTATTCTAGTAGGATCAATTTTCTTAGATATAGTTTTTGGAATCTCATTTATTCCGTTTAAAGGTATTGATACCTTACCAGTAGCAAAAAGTTTAAATATGAATAGAAAATAATCTATGGGAACATTTAAAGATTTGTCTAAGAACACTCCTTGAAAGAAAGATATAAAAAAATCATTTATAAAGGATTTTGAGAATCCGAAATCTTTTAAAAAATTTAATGTTGTTAGGTCTTTTCTTATTTTATTTTTTGTAAAATAAAGCTTAATCAATAAAACTTTATCTCTAAAAGAAAATCCTGGGAATTTATTATAAAGAAAAATGCCTGATAAATTCTTAAGAGGGTTTAGCAATTTAAAAAAAGTATCGTTTTTATTTATAATAAACCCCGATTTAAAATCTATATATTCTATATCATTAATTTCTGGAAATATTTTCAAGCACGGATAATTTCTTAGTAATACTTGAAAACCTCTATCAAGGTTTGTTTCGCATATTCTGGTAGTTTCAATTTTACCCCCAATATTCTCTTTGGAATCAAATATTTTAAAATCTATTTCTCTTTTTTGAAGCTCTCTTCCAATAGTAAGTCCGGTTATTCCCGACCCTATTATTATAATATTATTCATTCAATGGGTGGAAAAAACCAGTTTAGTGGTTTTCCGGCGTTTCCATGAACTCCTTTAAAAATTATTGATAAATTAAATACCATAAAAAAAATTATTACTCTTGAAATATTTGGCAAAGTTAATAAATAAACTTTTTTATTATTCACTCTAGTATATATTGACGGGACAGGATAAAAAATATTCTCTACTTTTTTATTTACTTTTATATTTTTATCTTGATTCTTTTCAAAAATACTTAAATTTTCCTTAAATATGCTTTCATTTTTTTCTCGCATTTTATTATCTATATTCATTATTCCCCACTGACTAACTTTTGGTAAAACTAGAATATAAAAAAATGATATTAAGTTAGAAATTAAGGATAAATTTATTACTATTTCCACAAAACTTAAAGATCTAAAGTATAAGGAGTCAATAACTATAGTAGAAATTATAGAATTTATTATTATTGATAAAATTAAAACTTTTATATATAAGTTCTCTTTTATCATTAATATTATTCTTTCTAAATAAAATTCATAATTCTCTTTTTTTTCAGAAAACCAATGATTTGGAATTAAGTATTTATTTGATGTAGCTCCATAATTAATATTGGAAGTCATATATGACGGTGAATTTTTTATTTTTGAAAAATTATAACTTTGATATTTGAATGTTTCTTTTTTTAAAAAAATTGCAGAAACTACACTTTGACTAAAGAGAATACAAATTTGCATAATTATGCAATAAAAAAAAATTTTAATTGGTGTAAGTATTAATTGATAATTTTCTAGCAGTAAATCTAAAACACTTGTAGATATATAAAAAATTCCAAAAATCATTAGGTTTAAAAAAAAAATTAAAGTTTTAGAATGATCTTTATCATCATTAAGATTTTTGCTTGAAATTATATCCAATATAGTTGTTAAGCCCAAACATAAAGAGAAATATAAAATAATAGAAGTAGACTTACTTTCAAATAGCAAATTTATGTGTTTTGCAAGATTAAAATATATGCCAAGTAAAGAAATAAAAACGATTACTCCAACATAAACTATTCCAAATGAGAGTTTCTTATCTCTAAAATTCATTTTTGATATATTTATTAGCAATAGATATTCCCGATCTTACGGCTCCATCAAATTTGCCATTCGTAAAAATGTCACCACATAATCCTATAAAGTTACTATTTTTAATGACTAATGATTCACTATTAGGGTAATAATTTTTTGGAATCGAATATCTCCATTTGTGATTTGATAAAATATCATAACCATCTCCAAAAATTGAGACAAGTTCTTTCTCTAAGAGCTTATTTGTTTTATCATACTCCTGATCAAAATATTTATGACTAAATTCTGGTGAACATTGTACTGTATAAAAGTTTTCTTCACTAGAAACTTTTTTTAAAGTATTATCTCCAACCCAAGATATATCTTGATTTTTATAAATACTTCCAAGTTCTTTATTATATTCAGATATCTTATTTTTAGATTTTACCATTATGACAATACAGGGATCATATTCAAGTTTTGATAAATCATCCATATATGAATCATTGTATTTTATTTGGCTATTCTTTAAAATTTCAATTGTCTGAGGCATTGGACATGAAAGAATTATATCATCACATTTTATTGCTGGAGAGTTTTCAAAATTTAAATTGTACTCTCCATTTTTATCAGTAATTGATAATAATTTATGTTCTTTTTTAACATCAAATTCTTTTAATAAAAATTTTGCAATATTCGTCATACCACCAGGGGAGAAAAATTTATCTGATCCATTGTTAGAAGAAATTATTTTTTCATCTAAAAGTGTTTGAATTTGAGGTTGATCTAACAAAGTACTTATATCAAAATACTGTGCGCCATGATCGAATTTTCCATTCTCCGCTCTTCGTGTTGCTAGCCTACCTCCTAAACCTCTAGCTTTATCAAACAGTACAACATTTGTATTTTTTTGTGATTTGATTGTAAGAGCTGCAAAGATGGCACTTAATCCACTTCCTGCAATTGCTAACGTTCTTATTGACACTTTCATATTTTAACTAACATTATGTATATTTTTAACACCTATGAAAAAAATATTATATAAATTTAGAGCATTAGGTCCTTCGATTTTATGGGCATCTGCTGCAATTGGTGTATCTCATATAGTTCAATCAACGCGCGCTGGTGCTAACTTTGGATACATAATGTTGATTGCGGTAGTTATGGCAAACTTTATAAAGTACCCATTTTTTGAATTTTCAACCAGATATACAGTTGTGAAAAATGAAACGGTTTTAGACGGTTATAGGAAAATAGGTAGATGGGCTCTATATTTATTCACTTCTCTAACTTTTTTAACTATGTTCACAATACAAGCGGGTGTAACTAGAGTTACTGCAGCAATATTGAAAAACTGGCTTAATTTAGATTTTGGTTTTATTACTTGTTCATTAATTATATTGACATTATGTATGGGACTGATCCTTTTTATAAAAAAACAATTATTTGACTCCTTTGTTAAGATATTAGTCTTAACATTAATAGTTTCTACATTAATATCATTATTTGTAACTTTTGATATAGATAAAGAGATTAGTCCAACATTTAATGAACCAAAAATATTGTCCTACGCAGGAATAACTTTTCTAATAGCTCTTATTGGATGGATGCCGTCACCGCTAGATTTATCTGCATGGTCTTCAATTTGGATTATTGAGAAAAAAACAAGTGGTAGAGATATTTCCTATGAAGATAATAAATTTGATTTTAATTTTTCATACATTTGGACTTCTATTTTAGCATGCGCTTTTATTATTTTGGGTGCCAATGTTTTTTATGGATCGGGAATTGATTTTGGAAGTTCTGCCACAAAATTTGTACAACAACTAGCAAGACTTTATAGTTCTCTTGGACCATGGGCTGAAAATATTATTTTATTTACTGCATTTGCAACCATGTTTAGTACAACTCTTACATGTCTTGATGCTTTCCCTAGAGTTATAAAAAAATGCTATCAATTATTGGTAAGCAAAGAATCTGATAAAATCACAGAAAATATTTTGTTATTTGTTGTTATTAGCGGAACTATTATTACAATAGCATTTCTGGGATCACACATGAGATTTCTCATTGATTTGGCAACTATATTATCATTCTTAACAGCTCCGTTCATAGCCATATTAAATTATAAGCTTATTTTCAATAATAATTTTCCATCAAAGTTTAAACCTGGTAAAAATCTAAAATTATTGGCAATTTTTGGGATAATCTTTTTGATATTTTTCAGTATTATATTTGTACTTAACCTTATGGGACTATTTTTTTAAGTTATAATGTATGTTATGAATGAAGAATATATTAAAGATAAAATCCAAAAAGGTTTAAATTGTACTTCTGTAAATGTGACGGGTGACGGAACTCATTTTGAAGCAATAATTATAAGTTCTGAATTTAATGGAAAAAATACTTTAGAAAGACATAAGATGGTTTATTCTGTCCTACAAGAAGAGATGAAAGAGGCAATTCACGCACTTTCAATGAAAACACTAACGATAGAAGAATCTAAAAGTTAATCTTAAATTAACACAGGAGATAAAAATGAATAATACTACTGAGGAAATAAAGAAAACTATTAGTGAAAATAAAATTGTTTTATATATGAAAGGAACTCCTGAAAGCCCGCAGTGTGGATTTTCTGCCAAAGTTGTTCAAATATTAAATGACATAGGCACAATTTTCATATCATATGATGTTTTAGCTGATCCGGAGCTAAGATCAGGTATCAAAGAGTTTTCCAATTGGCCAACAATACCTCAGCTCTATGTTAATGGAGAGTTTGTAGGTGGATGTGATATTTGCATTGAACTATATGAGAAAGGTGAACTTGCAAATATTTTAGATAATTAATGTCAAAACATCTTTTTATTTTGGATGCAAGCTCATATGTCTTCAGAGCATATCATGCTATAGGTTTACTTACTAATTCAAAAGGTTTCCCAACAAATGCAATTTTTGGATTTATTAATATGTTTAATAGATTTATCCAAGATGTTAATCCAGAATATTTTATAGCAGTTTTTGATTCGGGTGGCAAATCTTTTAGAAATGAAATTTATGATGACTATAAAGCAAATAGAGGCGAAGCCCCCGAGGACATATCTCTTCAATTTCCAAAAATTATTGAGTATCTAAAGCTTAGAGGAATTTGTGTTATGTCACGTGAAAATTTTGAGGCTGACGATATCATTGGATCTTTATCAAAAAAATTTCAAAGTAAAAATAAAATAACAATTATCTCAGGAGACAAAGACTTTACACAGCTGATAAATAAAAAAACAATCATGCTTGATACAATGAAAAACAAAATAACTGATGACAAAGAGGTCTTATCCAAATATGGTCTCAAGCCAGAACAAATGATTGATTATTTCTCATTAGTTGGAGATTCAATTGACAACATTCCTGGAGTTAGAGGTATAGGCCCAAAGACAGCACAGTCTCTAATACATAAATTTAAAACTTTAGATAATTTATATAAAAATATTAAAAAAGTTGATAAAGAGAGAATAAAAAATTTATTAGAAGAAAATAAAGAGCTCGCATACATTAGTAAAGAATTAGTAACCATCAATACAAATTTAGAAATAACAGACGATTTCAATCAATTTAAGATTTCTTCCTCAAAAAATGAAGAACTTAATAATTTTTTTAAGCATTTAGAATTTGATTCGATGATTGAGAATGATGAAAAACAAACTTCTAGAAATACAAAATATTCAATAATCAATAATGAGAAGGATTTTTTGAAACTTAAAAAGTCTCTATCTAAAATTAAAGAGTTTTCACTTGACCTTGAAACTACTTCAATTAACGCATTAGATGCCGAAATAGTAGGTATTGCGGTTTCCTATAATCCTGATGAAGGTTTTTATATTCCATTAAGTCATAAGACAGATATTGATCAATTAGATTTAAATTATGTTTTAGAAAACTTAAAAGAAATTTTAGAAAGCAAAAAAATAAAAAAAATTGGTCAGAATTTAAAATATGAAATCTTAGTCTTTAAAAATTATTCAATATATTTAGGGGGTATATATTTTGACACTATGGTCGCCTCACACTTTCTAGACAGCTCCCTTCAGAGCTACAGTTTGGATAACCTATCTAGAAGATTTCTAGATCACAAAATGCTGAGCTATAAAGATATAACTAAGATTGAGAAGAAAGAAATTCCTTTTAAGGAAGTTCCAGTAGAGGTGGCTATGAACTATGCATGCGAAGATTCAGATATCGCCTATAAACTATATAGCATATTCAAAGATAAATTATTAGATAAAGATTTGTTAGAGCAATTTCAAAAGAATGAGATGCCCTTTGTTTCAGTTTTAGCAAATTTAGAATCAAATGGTGTTTATATAGATTCGAAAAAACTTAATATCATCTCAGCAAAATTTGAAAAAAAAATTAGTAAAATCGAAAAAAAAATATATAAAGCAGTAGAATATGAATTTAATATTAATTCAACTCTTCAGCTAAGAGATATCTTGTTTAATAAATTAAAACTCAAGCCTTTTAAGAAAACAAAGAAAGGAGAGTTTTCTACAGATTCAGAGTCTTTACAAAGTATCGAGGATCAGCACAGTATAATAAGAGAAATATTGGCTTATCGTTTCTACACAAAATTAAAATCTACCTATCTCGATTCTTTACCTGAATTGATTAATTTTAATTCAAATAGGGTACATACATCTTATAATCAAACTGGAACCTCGACTGGAAGGCTATCATCAAGTAACCCGAATTTACAAAATATTCCAATAAAAACTGATGAAGGTAAACAGATTCGAGAATCTTTTTCTTCCCCTAAGAATGATTCAGTCATTATTTCAGCAGATTATTCACAAATTGAACTCAGGTTACTTGCACATTTTTCTAGTGATCCAACAATGCTTAAAAGTTATAAAAATAATGAAGATATTCATTTAAATACTGCATCGGAAATTTTTGAAACGCCGATTAATAAAATAACTCCTCAACAAAGAAGTTTAGCTAAAACAATTAACTTTGGAATTATTTATGGTATCGGACCAAAAAGATTATCATTACAAATAGATAGCGACATAAAGACAGCAAGAGAGTATATTGAAAAATATTTTGCAAGGTATTCTAATGTTAAAAATTATTTTGAAGAAACAATCAATTTTACAAGAGAAAATGGATATATTGAGACAATATTAAATCGTAAAAGATATTTGAAAGATATAAATTCAAAAAATTTTATATTAAGATCTGCAAATGAAAGAGCTGCGATTAATACTCCAATACAAGGTTCCGCCGCTGATGTTATAAAATTAGCAATGATTGATATAAACAGAGATGAAGAACTTCAACACTATGCAAGATTAGTTATCCAGGTACATGATGAACTTGTTTTTGAATGTAAAAAAGATAAAGTAGAATATGTATCAAAAAAAGTTAAAAATTATATGGAAAATTCAATCAAAATAAAAGTTCCACTAAAAGTTGATATTAAAAAAGGACAATCATGGTCAGATGCACATTAATTCTAATACTTTCCATAGTATTTGTTCCTGTAGTTTCTGCAAGCTCAATCCAAGATTTAATAAATAAGCAATCAAAAATTTCACCAAATATATCTATATCAATTAAAAACATTACTAAGAATAAGATGATAGTTAGTCATAGGTATAAAGCTAGAATGACTCCCGCCTCAAACCAAAAAATATTAACAACCCTAACTGGTTTGGAGTTTCTTGGCCCAAATTATAAATTTCAGACACACATTTACTTCATCGACTCAATAGATGATTCAGGCATTTACAAAGGAGATATTTATATTGATACTAAAGGTGACCCATCGCTAACGAGTAAAAAAATAAAAAAAGTTATTTTATTCTTTAAACAGAAGGGAATAAAAGAGATTAATGGAAATTTGGTAATAAATAATAATTATTTTGAAAAACCTTTTTATAATAAAAAATGGAAATCATCTTGGAAAGGATTATCTTGGGCCCCATATATATCATCAGTTGCAGTTGATAACAATCTATATTTAAAAGATGAGACTCTATATCTGACAGACAATCCTTTATATCTGTTAGGCGTAATATTTAAAAATCAGATGAGGTCCAATGGTATTAAACTTAAAGGACAAATACAATTAAAGAATATTTCAAACTTAGTTAAACTTAATCCAAAAAAAACCAAATATAGTATTGATTCCAAAGAATTATCTGATTTAATTTATGTTGTTAATAAACAAAGTAACAATTTATATGCAGAGCACATTTTTAAAAAAATTTCAGCAAATTACTTTAGAAAGAGTGGCTCATGGCGTGATTCCCAAAAAATTATGAGATTTTTCCTTAATAAGAAAGTTAAAATTCATAATTCTGAATTCAATATCGAAGATGGATCTGGTTTATCTAAATATAATAGCGTTACTACAAATTCTATTATAAATTTGCTTGAATATGCAACTAAAAGAGATTATTTTAATGACTTCTATAACTCACTTCCAATTGCAGGACTTGATGGAACATTATTAAAGAGATTCAAATTAAAACCACTTTATAAAAATATGCGTGCCAAAACTGGTTATATAAAAGGCGTAAGCTCTTTGTCCGGTTATTTTTATGGTAAAAATAATGATTTATATATATTTTCAATAATTGTAAATGATTATAATTATTCAATTAGAAATTTTATAGAAAAGATTCTAACAAAAACATATTATTTATAAAATTTTAAACAAATTTAAATATTGATCAGGAGTTAAGTTATCTGGCCTTACATCATCTTTAATCTTTAAAAATTTAAATTTTTGTTGTAATAATTGTTTGTCATATTCGATTGATAAATTATTTATCAATTTCCTTCTATTTGATTGAAAAGCTAAAAATAGGAATGCATTTAATTTTTTTATATCCTTAATATTGAATTCACTTATCTTAGGAATTATATGTAGCATAGTAGATTTTATTTTAGGCTGCGGCCAAAAATCTGATTGATTTAGATTAAGGAACTCTTCAATATGAAAAAAACAATTAATTTTAGTCGATAACTGACTCTTCCTAGTTTTTTTTGCAATTATTTTATCAGCCACTTCTTTTTGAAACATAAAGAGCGCTTTAGTATTACTTCCAATAAAAGAGTCGATATAATTCATAAGTATTTTAGTGGCAATATTATAAGGAAGATTACCAAATATTAATGTTTTATCATTAACATATTCTTTAAGATCTATTTTTAAAACATCTTTATTGATTATTTTAAAATTACTATCATTAGAATATTTTTTTTGTAAGTTTTTATATAGTTTTTTATCTTTCTCTATACAAACTAACATAAGTTTTTTATCAGCTTGTTTTAATTTATCTGTAATTGCCCCAAGACCAGGTCCAATTTCAACCACCTTATCAATCTCTTTACTAGTAATAAAATTAATTATTTTATTAATTAAGTCTTCATTAGAAAGAAAATTTTGTCCATAATCTTTTCTAGGGTGAATATCAAGATAGGTTAAATTTTTTTTAATCGTCGCCATGCATTACTTTTTCTTTTTTTATAAATTTATACACGACCTCTCCGTCATATATCATTCCAAGTTTTTTTCTTACGGTTAATAATATATAAGATTCATTTTTGGTTAACATTTTTATCTCTTTCCTGAGAATCATATTTTGGCTTTCTAATTTTTTATTATTTTTTAATGTTAGATAATTCTTATTACTTAAAAGATTAATTTGGTATGAGTTATTTATTAACACTCCAATTAATAGGCTGATAAATAAAACAAATATCACTCTAAATAATTTTTTATCCATCAGACATACCCTAATAAAAAAGGATTGGATTTTTTTTCTATACCAATTTGCGTTTCAGGACCATGTCCTGGAAAAAGAATTGTTTCATCAGGGAGATTCATTATCTTATTAGTAATATTTCCTACAAGATCTTCCATATTTGTTCCCCCGGTTAAATCTACTCTCCCTACGCTTCCCGCGAAAACAGTATCACCACATATAATAAAGTCATTTTCAAGATTACTATTATACTGCTTAGAAAAGTAAAAGCATAAACTTCCCGGGGAATGTCCAGGGACCAGTAAGGAAGAAAATTTGAAACCACCAAAGCTCAATCTTTCGTTATCATTTATAAAACTATCTACATCGGGAATTTCAGGATTAGAAAATTCTTCCAGTCCGAATCTATTTGATGCTTCCACCATAACATTTAATATTGGGAGCTCAAATTCATGAATGTAGAATTTTGCAGAATATTTTTTCTTAAAATATTGAACCCCGTATACATGATCTAAGTGAGCGTGTGTATTTATTATTACAAGTTTTTTAAAACTAATTTTTTTTATTTGTTCTTCAATTTCATTTATTTGACTTCCTGGATCAATAAGAATTAGTTCATCTGAAATACCATCATTCAATAAATAGGTGTTTTCAACAAATGCACCACCTGGTATAACAATTAAGTTCATTTGTTTTTAGATTACAATAAATTAATGTTAGGTGTCAATTTGATTCTTTGATAACTTCTATTTGTTTATTTATATAAAAATTTTTATAAAGTTTAATCCTAATTTCATATTTGCCTAGAGAAGTAATTTGTGTTTTGATCTCAATATTTTTTTTTTCAATCTTAATACCATATTTATTTAATTCTGAAGAAATTTTAGAATTAGTAATAGAGCCAAATAATTTACCATTGTTTTGTTTTGCTTTGATGAATATATCTATATCATTAATTTTCTTTTCTAAAATTTTAGCATTATCTAGTAGCTGGTCTTCTTTTCTTTCGATAGATTTATTTCTCTGATTTAAAAGATTGATATTCTTGCTGGTTGCTTCTTCAGCCATTTTCTTAGGAATAAGAAAGTTTTTTGCCTGACCATCAGGTACCTCCACTATATCACCTTTGCTGCCAAGCTTTTTTATAGTTTCTAGTAAAATAACTTTCATAAATTATTTATGATTTACTGTGTAAGGAAGTAGCGCCATATGTCTAGCTTTCTTTATTTCTCTTGAGATAATTCTTTGTTGTGATGCTGAGTTCCCAGTCATTCTTCTAGGCGCAATTTTTTTCCTCTCTGTAATAAAATTTTGAAGAAGTTCAACATTCTTATAATTTATATCAACGTCTCCCTCTAAAAGCTTTGAAGGCTTCTTTCTGGGTTGTTTTCTTCTATCATATTCCTTTCTTTCTGCCATGATGTCTCCTTATTTTTTATCAATTAAAAATCTTAAAACACTAGTTTTCTCAAAGCTTAGTATTTTTTCAACTTCACCAATACATTCAGCATTACACTTAGTTTCAATTATATAGTAAGTTCCATCAGAATGGTTATTAATTGTATAAGCCAATTTTCTATCAGCCCATTTTTCAAACTTAGATAATTCAGAACTAAACTTGTCTTTAATTGTACTAGTTATTTTTTCTGAGAGCTCACTGTATTGGCTGGCATCAATATTCTTTGGAACTATGAATAAAATTTCATAGTTATTAGTCATATCTTATGACCTCCTGTTATGGTCTGCTGGCCAAATATTATGGCAACAGGTTTCATGTATTATACCTAAAGTGAATCATATCTCCATCTTCTACTATATAATCTTTACCTTCAGATTTGAGATAGCCTAGCTTTTTTGCTTCATCCTCACTTCCTGCATTAACAAAATCTGAATATTTAATAACCTCTGCTTTGATAAAACCTTTTTGAAAATCCGAATGAATTTTCCCTGCAGCTACAGGTGCTTTTGACTGATTTATTATACTCCAAGCCCTACATTCCTTTGGACCAGCTGTATAAAATGTTATTAAATTTAGATATTCGTAAGCTTTATTTATTAAAAGATCCAACCCAGTTTTTTTGATATTATACTCACTCAAAAACATTTGTTTCTCGGTATTTTCAAGATCTCTTATTTCATTCTCTAGAAGACCATATATTTCAACAAAAGTTTCACCTTCTGATTCTATTATTTTCTTTAATTCTTTGATTTTTGAATTATCTATTTGATTATCTCCATAATTTAGTACATATATAACAGGTTTTGATGATATTAAATTTAAACTAGTAATTATTTTTTTTTGATTACTGTCAAAATCATTTACGTCTATTCTTTTTCCCTTATTTAATATATTCATCAGGGTTTGTACAAGTTCATATTCAAGAATAGAATCCTTATCGCCACTTTTTTTATTTTTTTCTAATTTTAAAATTCTTTTTTCAAGAATTTGTATATCGCTATAACATAGTTCTAAATTTATAACTTCCATGTCACGCACAGGATCCACAGAATTAAAAACATGTGTTACTTCATCTTCAAAGCATCGCAATACATGTGCAATCGCATCAACTTCCCTAATATTCCCCAAAAACTTATTTCCTAATCCTTCACCTTCACTAGCACCTTTAACTAACCCAGCAATATCAACAAATTTTAATGATGTATAAATTTTACTATCTGGTTTAAATACTTCTACAAGATAATCTAGTCTATCATCGGGTACATCGACAATAGCAATATTTGGGTTAATAGTTGTAAAAGGAAAATTACCTGATTCTGCTGCGGCATTTGTTAGGGCAGAAAAAATTGTTGACTTTCCAACGTTCGGTAACCCAACAATGCCGCAGCTAAGAGAACTCATTTATAGAAATATTGGTGCAACTACAAGTGAAACTATTGTCATAAGTTTGATCAATATATTCATAGCAGGTCCAGAGGTATCTTTAAATGGATCACCAATTGTATCACCTACAACGGCTGCCTTATGAGCCTCAGATCCTTTACCACCTTTATTTCCTTCTTCAATATACTTCTTTGCGTTATCCCACGCTCCACCAGAATTAGCCATCATTAATGCTAATGTAATTCCTGAAATAAGAGCACCACCTAAAAATGATGCTAGGCCTGCAGGGCCTAATGCAAATCCAACTATAATTGGGCAGACAACTGCAAGAATTCCAGGTAAAACCATCTCTTTTAATGAAGCATCAGTACTTATTTTAATACATGATGCATAATCAGGTTCAGCGGTTCTTTCCATTATCCCAGCTATTTCTTTAAATTGTCTTCTTACTTCTTGAACCATTTTTTCCGCAGATCTTCCTACTGCCCCCATTGTTAAAGCACCAAATAAATAAGGCACCATTCCTCCAAGTAAAAGCCCGCAAACAACCTTGTGATCAAGTAAGTTTACCGAACTTATGTTCGCAGCTGCAGCAAACGCCACAAAAAGAGTTAAAGATGTCAATGCTGCTGATCCAATTGCGAAACCTTTACCAATTGCAGCAGTTGTATTACCTAAGCTATCTAATTTATCAGTTATTACTCTTACTTTAGGATCAAGCCCAGCCATTTCAGCAATACCCCCAGCATTATCAGCTATCGGACCGTATGCATCAACAGACATTGTAATACCAATAGTTGCAAGCATACTCACAGCTGCAATACCGATTCCATATAGCTCTGCAAATTGATATGATGAAAAGATTGCAATAACTATTACTAGGATTGGTAAAGCGGTACTTAACATTCCAACGGATAAGCCACTAATAATATTAGTAGCAACTCCGCCCTTTTCTGATGCGTCAGCAATATCAGAAACTGGTTTACCTGAAGTGTAGTATTCTGTAATACCACCTATCAGTGATCCTGAGAAAAGGCCTATTATTGAACAAATAAAAATATTAGTCAGTAGTGAGGAGGAAATTCCTACACTTCCACCCACGGCATTTAAAGAAAAATATGCAAATACTAAAAAAAGTATTCCTGCTGTCAGAGATGCTTTTCTTAAAACACCTGATGGTTCAGAATCCTTTAAAATATCTACAACTTTTGTTCCAATATAAGAGGCTATAGTCCCTACAATAATCAAAATTATTGGAAATGAATACATTGCTAAAGTTTGATTTGTAGCCATGCCTAGACCAGAAGCAATTACTATTGTTGCAATAACACTCCCAACATAGGACTCGAATAAGTCAGCACCCATTCCAGCTACATCACCAACATTATCACCAACATTATCTGCAATAGTCGCAGGATTTCTAGGATCATCTTCAGGTATGCCAGCCTCAACTTTACCAACAAGATCGGCTCCTACATCAGCAGCTTTTGTATAAATTCCACCACCAACTCTAGCAAAAAGTGCAACTGAGCTTGCTCCCATAGCAAAACCACCAATATTTGTTGCAAAGCTTGCCAAGCTGATATCATTTACAGCATTTAATACAAAATATATTGTAAATGCCCCACTTACACCTAGAATTCCTAAGCTAGCGACAGAAAATCCCATTACACTGCCACCTTTGAAAGCAGTTGTTAAAGCTGACCCTTGACCAGAAGTGTTAGCAGCTTCGGCTGTTCTAGAGTTAGCAATACAAGCTGATGTCATTCCTGCCCAACCACATGTCATAGAAAGAATTGCACCAGCAAAATAGCATAAAGCAGTTTGTTGGCCTAAAAAATAAAATAATAGTGCACCAACTACAACTACAAAAATAACTATGTATCTATATTCTTGTTTAATGAAAGACATGGCGCCATTGTAAATTGTCACACCAAGTTTTCTCTGTGTATCATTACCCCTAGGTAATGATCTTATATTCCAGTAAGTTACTTGCGCATAAATTAAGCCAAGAACGGCTAATATAAGTCCACCAAAAGCAACAAACTTCGTTGATAAATCCATGATATCCTCCTTGAATTTTTAATAATGTTTATTGAATTTTACTGTTAAATTTATTCATTGCAAATGGTAAACCTTCTAATACTATATCCTCGATAATGTATTTAATATTTGTTTTTATTTCATTGAATAAATTTAATTCATTATTGCTAAAGTTTGATAGTACATAAGAGTTAATTTTTTCTTTATTTATAGGCTTTCCAATCCCAATTCTAATTCTAGTAAATTTTTCAGAGCCTAGACAACTTATAATAGATTTTACTCCGTTATGTCCTGCTGAGCCACCACCGAACTTTATTCTTACATTACCGGTAGATAAATCCATTTCATCATAGATTACAATTAAATTTTCTAAAGGTATTTTAAAAAAACTTATACATTTATTAATTGCTTTTCCGCTTTCATTCATAAATGTTTTTGGTTTTAATAGATGAAGTTTATTTTCTCTAAAATTTATTGAAGTATATTCTGAATCAAATTTATCAACAAATTTATTTTGACTGAAATATGTTAGATAGGTATTAATAATTTGGAATCCTATATTATGTCTATTATTTTTATACTTATCACCTGGATTTCCCAATCCAGCTATTAAAAAATTTTTCACATTAAGTTTCTAGTTATTAACCCTCTGTATTTTTCTCCTGCTCAGAATTTTCATCTGATACTGATTCAGAACTCTCATCAGCATCAGTCGTTGAAGCTTCAACAACTAATCTAGGGGCAAGAACACTAATTATTGTACTTTCAGGGTTAGAAAGAATTTCTATCCCATTCATAGGCTTTATATCTTTTACTCTCAAGGTATCACCAATATTTAAATCTGAAATATCAATTTCTATTATATTGGGAATATTAGTAGGTAGACACTCTATTTTAATTTCATTAGAAAGAGTTTGGATAACACCACCATTTTTCACTCCTTCAGGTTTACCTGCAAATAACAAAGGAGCTGAAACTTTAACATCCATACCCTCAGTAATTTCATAAAAATCGAGATGTAAAGGATCGCTTGTTAACGTATCTAAGTGTGCATCTTTAAGAAGTACATTCTTTTTTAAATCAGATTTATCTAATTTCATTTCTATTATAGTATTTTCACCTGCTTCATTCTTTAGAAGTTTCTTTAATTTTATTGGATCAACCAATATGTTTAAATTGTCTTTATTTTTCCCATAGATGACAGCTGGGATAAAACCATCCTTTCTATACTTTTTGTTTGCTTGTTTTCCTAAAGATTCTCTATTAAAAACCTCTAACTCAACCGTAATCATTTTATACTCCTATAAAAATAAATCGCTTATGGATTTTTTATCAATAATTCTTTTTATAGCTTTTGCTATTAAATTAGAAACACTCAAAACCCTGATTTTTTTTATCTTCTTTAATTTACTTTGGTTATTTATTGTATCAGTAATTACAAGTTCATCAATATGAGATTTATTAATAATATCCAATGCTTTTCCGGATAAAACACCATGAGAACAGAACATTGATACAGATTTTGCTCCGGATTTCACTATAGCAGCGGCTGATTTAGCTGCTGTACCACCAGTGTCAATCATATCATCAATCAATAGAACATGTTTATTTTTGACATTTCCTATAACATTCGTTATTTCTGAAACATTGGATTTAGGCCTCCTCTTATCTGTTACAACTAAGTCTAAATCTCCAAATTTTTTCGCAAATCTTCTAGCTCTTTCCATTCCACCCGCATCAGGGGATGCTATTATTAAGTCTTTTTTATATTTTTTTGTAAAATACTGTCTTGCAATTGGCGCTGCATAAAGATGATCAACTGGAACATCAAAAAAACCTTGAATTTGGCCTGAATGAATATCCATTAGTATAACTTCTTCTATTCCAGATTTAACTAGCAAATCACAAATCAGTTTCGCAGTTATTGGTGACCTGTCACTTACCTTACGATCCTGTCTGGAATATCCAAAATAAGGTATTACTGCATATACTTTTTTAGCAGCCGCTCTTTTCAGTGCATCAACAATTACGAATAATTCTAATAAATTTTCATTAACCGGATTACTTGTTGATTGCACAACGAAGCAATCTCTACCCCTTACACTTTCATTTACCTCAACAAAAATTTCCCCATCGCTAAATCGTTTTATATCTAGATCACCTAGCTTTATTTTGAGTTTTTTACAGATTGATTCTGCTAATGGAATATTAGATGTCCCAGAGAATATTTTAATATTATTCACAATATGATTGTAAAATATTAAATTATCAAAGTAAATTTAAACTATGTTGATTTATAAATTAGTTAAGTCAAAAAAAGTAGACAGCCTTCAGGATATTCTTATTTACTGTGATTTGTATTTATTTCTTTATTCCAGACTAACAAATGAATACAGATTTACTGATAGCAAAAAATGGCTAGAAAATTTTAATAAGGCTACAGCTATTCATTCATTGATCATAGGAGAATATAGATTTGATGAGCTTAATAAAATGGTAGAAATTGGAATGAGATCAAAAATCAATAGCAAAATTATCCCGATTGACGATAAAGAGTTCCAATATCTTTTTAATTTACAGATTAAATTGATTTAAGCTTTTTTACTTCTCTCAATATATTTTCCATCTCTAGTATCTATTTTAACAAAATCGCCTATGTTTATAAATAAAGGCACTGAAACCTCAGCACCAGTCTCAAGTTTTGCAGGCTTATTACCACCGGTTACGCTATCACCTTTTAAGCCAGGCTCAGTTTCTTTGATTTCGAGTTCAACATGTGTTGGTAATTCTATATCAATTGGAGAACCATTATAATGGATTAGTAGAACATTTTGTTCCTCTTTTATAAAGTCAATTTTATTACCTAATTTTTCAATGTTAATTTCATGCTGTTCAAAAGACTCAAGATCCATGAAAGTTATTGATAAATCATTAGAAAATAATACTTGTGAATCTTTTTTAGAAAGATCTGGAAGTGTGAATGTGTCACCGCTCCTGAAACTCTTTTCTTGCACTAAACCTGTAAAAATATTTTTTAATTTTGTTTTAATAACCGGAGCTCTTTGCTGCATCACGCGATGCTGGAATTCAATAATTTCCCATAATTCATCTTCAAATATTATTTTTAAACCCTTGTAAAATTTACTGGTTTCTACAATTCCCATCTTTAAAGTAATTATTTATCTATAAGGTCGTCAAATAGATTATCTCCTTTTTTTGAAACTTTTTTTAGTATATCAGAATTATTAATCTTACTCTTTAACTCTTTTTCTTTCTTGCTATTAATTTTACCTTTATATGAAATAGATTTTAGTAATTTATCTATCGGTTTTTTTAAAACTTTTTCAATTAAAATTCTCATTATTTTTGATAAAAACGGACTTTGTCCACCAGTATTTAAATTTAACTCAACTATTTTACTAATCTTTACATTAGATGTGAAATGTATTGTACTTAAAGACTGGTCTGACGCGTTATTAACAAAGATTTTTTTTTCAAAACATATTTTTGAAATTTCCTGATTTAAAGATATGTCATTTGTACAGGCAATTACTATATCAATGTTTCTTAGATCAGAGAATCTGAATTTCCTTTTAAAAAATTTAATTTTCGGTTCCTTGGAAAAAATTGATTTAATTTCGTTGTTAAAGTCAGGCGAAACAATATCTATTCTTATATCCTTTGCGCACTCTAAAATTTTTTTTAATCTTCTTTTTGCAATATTTCCAGATCCGATAATTAATATTTTTCTTTTACTAATATCTAAATTAAAATTGATCATTTCATGAAACTGTTATAGCCAAATATGATTATGAAATATAATATTGGTATAATGATTGAAATTACTCCAATATAAATATATATCTTCAAAATTTTATTAGCTTTATAACCCGGAACATTTTGAGATTGCTCTTTAACGTTACCAAGTAATCTTTTGAGAATCTTAATCATTTTTTTTCAGGTATTCAACAAATGAATCTATATCAATCGCTGGTAATGTTTTTATTTTAATAGTTCCCCTAGATGTTAATTCAATTGATAGTTTACTAATTGCATCATTGTTGGGAGCTTCAACTATATTTATGAAATCGAAAGGGCCTAAAGTGGCATATTGTTTAAGAATTTTGATACCCATTCTTTCAATTTCATCGTCAACTTCTTTAATTCTATTGGGGTTTTGTTTTACGGTTTTTCTTCCCTCAGTAGTTAATGTCGACAATAATATATATCTAGGCATTTTAATTCCTTACTTACATCATTTAGTTTATCTGATATTATTGTTTAAAAAAATACTATGAATTTATTAAGCTTAATAATTAAAGAAACTCTCAAAACCTCATTTTTTATAACTATACTATTTTTTTGTACATTAGATTCCGTATCCAATAATCTTAATGATTTATTTGACAAAAATCTATCAAAATTAAGTATTTCATCATTTAAATGGAAAAGTAAAATAAAAAGTACTCAGCCTATTTTTGAATATATTGAAATATTAAATGATTCGTCTTTATCATATAATCAAATAATTCTTGAAGTTCAGATATATGATGAGACAAATGTATTATATAAATTTCCAATTTTTATTAATGACTCAATTAATAAAAATGAAAAAAAAATTTTTAATAATTTAGCAGCAAATATCATACTTCCCTTTACACCAACTAAGACATCGATTGGAATCAAAACCGCATCTATTGAATATCAAGATATGAATAACTATAGGCCCTGGGAAAATATAACAATTTTGGATTTGGATTATTCAATTGATTCTTCAGCTTCAAAGACCGTCTCATTCTATAAATTTTCGTATGAGAATATTTCTAGATTTTTTTATAAGAATATTAAATTTTTAATTTCAATTTATGATAAAGGCGAAAATAAAATTTCTGAAGAAACTTTAATTCATCCAACGCCCATAGCTCCAGGAGAAATAATTTCTATAGCTCCTTTGACTTTAGGAATCAACATGGCAGACAATGCTAGTATGATAAAGCTTAGTATAATTGATGCAGAAATGATATCTCCTAAAACTTATCTAGCCTCTGGTGGACTAATGAAGGAAATTGAAATCAAGGATATATATAATGAATCAATTAAAAAAATCTCTATTCCTTCTGATGATTTAGAAATAATAAAATATTCATGGGATTCAAAAGTTAGAAATACAATAGGATTAATTGATTTAGAAATTCACAATAACAGTAATTATGATTATAAGAATATATTGTTTGAAATTTATTTTTTAAATGAAAGAGGTAATACGGTAAATAAAAGGAGGTATAAATATAAAAAAGATTATATAATCGCAAATGATAAAAAATTAATAAAAGTTACTACAGGTATTTTGGATTTTGATTTTTCAAATATTGAAATATCTATTATTTCGGCGGACTCCAGAATCACAGATATAGAAAATACTAAAGAAATAAAACAATTGCCTTTACAGATTAAGGAAGCTGCAATAAATGAAAAAAGTTATATTGAGATGCAAGAAGATGAAATTTCTGAATCGATTATTATTTTACAATATGATTTTAAATCAAATTTAAAATATTTAAAACTAATGAATATATCTGATGAAGATATAAACAAAATACAAATAAAGTTAGTAAATAGTTCAGGTATAGAAAAAATTATTACTATAGGAGGCTTAAAATCAAATTCTGAGAAGAAATTTATGAGTGTTGATTTGAGTGATTTATTAATCGATAATAATCAAATAACTTCAATAAATGTTCACAAGGCATTTAAATAACAGAAAAAGTATGAAAAAGTGATTTTTTTTGTTAATATTTTCCATTATGGTTACAGATAAAAATAAAAATTATACAATTTGGGATAGACTTGCAAACTATTTCTCCATTGATATAGGACTGGATCTTGGTACTGCAAATGTTGTCGTTTATATAAAAGATAAAGGAATAGTTGCTAATGAACCTTCAGTAGTTGCGGTTCAAAGAGATAGGCTTGGAGATATAAATATTTTAGCAGTTGGTGATGAAGCTAAGTTAATGATTGGTAAAACACCTGGTTCTATTGAAGCAATAAGACCCTTAAAAGAGGGGGTAATTGCGGATTTTGAAGTAACTCAAAAAATGCTGGAATATTTTATTTCAAAGTATCATAGAAATAACTTTCTCGTAAGACCTAGAGTGGTGGTATCTGTACCAATTGGAATTACCCCAGTTGAAAAGAGAGCTGTTGTTGAGGCCGCCGAGTCCGCTGGTGCAAGAGAAGTTTATTTGATTGAAGAAACTATGGCAGCTGCCCTTGGAGCAGAAATGGATAGTGTTTTAAATTCAAGAGGTGGAATGATTATTGACATTGGTGGAGGTACTACGGGCATATCAGTTATTTCTCTCGGTGGATTAGTTATTAGTAGATCTATAAAAACTGCTGGTGATTCAATGAATAATGCTATTATCGATTATGTTAAAAAAACTTATAATATTTTAATTGGTGAAAATATGGCAGAAACTGTAAAAAAAACAATTGCTGATGTAACTGAATCTCCAAGTGAATCTTTACAAATGCAGGTTAGGGGTAGAAGTTTAGATTCAGGACTACCTACATCTATAGATTTAAATTCTTTGGATACAAAAAAAGCACTTGATTTATCTGTTCAAGAAATTATAACAGCTGTTAGAGAGACTCTTGATGCAACGCCGCCAGAATTAGCTGGTGATATTATAGTTGATGGTATAGTCTTAGCAGGTGGGGGAGCCCTGCTTGGCGGATTATGTGAAAGAATTTCATCGGCTACTAAGTTGAAAGTAACTGTAGGCGAAGAACCCCTGCTTTGTGTTGTCAAAGGTTGTGGGAAAGCTCTGGAAGAAATAAATACCTTAAGAAAGATTTCAATATAGATATGATTTCAAAAAAAAATAAAAAAAAATTTTTTATTTTTTTAGCCTTTAGTTTTTTAATATTTATTTTTTTTTGGTTAAATATAAATTCTATATTTAATAGAGGAACTAAGGATTTTTTTTCCTCTTTCTATAATTATCATTTTTCTTATAAACTTGATAATAAAGATGATAATGAAAAATATAATGCTCTTCAAAAAGAGAATATGAAGTTAAAAAATCTTTTGGATATTAAAAATAATAACAAAAAATTAAAAATTATTTTTTCTAAAGTGATTTTCAAGTATCCCTCAATTTTGAATAATACTTTTTTTGTACCTGTTGGTGCAGATGATGGAGTTCAAGTGGATCAACTTGTATTTTCAGATAAGAATTTTATAGGTAAGATCGGAGATGTTAATGAATCTCACTCGGAAATTTATTCAATTAAAAATCTTAATTTTGTTATGATTGTTGAAGTCGGCGACGAAAAACATAAAGGAATTTTAAAAGGCGATGGTTTTAGCTCATACATAAAATACATTCAAGATACTACAAATATTTCTATAGGAGACAAAGTCTACTTGCAAAATAGTGGGGAAGCAGAATTTTTTTTAAAACCAATTGCTGAAGTTATAAGAATTGAGAAGAAAAAAGGTTTTTTGAAAATTTATATATCATCAGATATTTTCTCATCCAATTTTGAATATGTAGGTATTATTTCAAATAAAAATGATTAATACTAACTATCATTATTTCTTTCTGTTTTGGGCTTTCTTCTCAATTTTTAACTCTTCATATTTATTGAATTTTGGTCCTTACATTGATTCAACTTTGATTATAGTTGTTCTTTTTTCAATATTAAATTTGGAAAGGACAATGATCATTTTTTTAGTTTTGATTCTTTTGTTTTTTCAGATTTTTGGAAGTTTCATATCCTATTTTGATTTATTTCTTAAATTATTTTTATTATTCACAGGTATTTATATAACCTCAAATTTTATTTGGAAAAATTATGAAAATGAAATCACCTTAATGGCAGTCTTAATCTTACTTTATTATTCAATTTTATTATTTTGTGCAAATTTTTTTGGATCAATTGATTTTTTTAACTATTTTTTATTTATATTTACATGTTTTACATATAATGTAATAGTTTTATCCTTAATATTGATTATTATTAAGTATATCAAATGGCCAGTTCATTCAGATCAAACATATCAATTTTAATCATAGTAATTTTTTTCTTAATAGTTGTTTTTAAATTATCTTTCTTACAAATTATTGAAGGTGACAGATATGAGCGAATATCTCAGAATAATTTTCTTAGGGAAGCAATTATTCCATCGCCCAGAGGCACTATTTATGATAGAAATGGTGTGAAAATCTCATATAGCAGGCCGATGGTAAATTTATATCTTAAAAATATATCGAAAGAAAAAAATCTAGAATTAATATCCAAATTGAAAAATAATAATATTAGGTTGAGTCAAACTGATTTAAATAATATTTCTCATCAAGTTAATAAGTCATTTTTGAACCAAAGGATTCTAATAAAAAAAGATTTATCAATTGAGGATATTTATATAATAGATACAAAATTTTCATCTTATGAAAATATTGAATTGATAAGTGATTATTTGAGAGTATATCCCCATAATGAGGTGGCATCTCATCTAGTTGGCCATTTAACGTCAAATGATAAAAAAGATGTGATTTATGGGAATCTGCTGTCAAATAGAAAAGGGGCAGTTGGGATTGAACGGGACCAAGATAAAGAGTTATCTGGCGCTATGGGAGCTGAATATTTTTTTGTAGATAGTAGAGGAGATGAGGTTAGTTTTGATAATTTAAATTATAGCTATGATGAAATTGAAAAAGGAAAAGATATTCATACAACTATTGATATTGAATTACAAAAAATAATTTATAAATCACTGGATAATTTAAATGGGGCTGTAATGGTATCAAATGTTAATTCAGGAGAGGTCTTATCCTTAGTAAGTAAGCCAGGATTCGACCCAAATCTATTTTCTAAACCAATATCATCTAATCAATGGAAAAAATTAAAAGATTCACCAAACAAGCCTTTTTTAAATAGGGCATTTCTTGTCAGCAATCCACCAGGATCAATAATCAAAATAGTAACCGCCGTTGCAGGTTTAGAAGAAAAAAAAATTAATAAAGACACAACATTTTATTGTCCCGGATCAACAAAGATAGGTAACAGAGAATTTAGATGTTGGCTAAGAGGTGGACATGGAAATGTAAATGTAAGTAAGGCTCTAATTACATCTTGTGATGTTTACTTTTACAAATTAGGCATAAGACTAGGTATTGATAAATTTTCAGAATGGTTATCGAGATTTGGTGTTGGAGAATTGCACGAATATTTTCCGTTTAAACAAAGACTGGGAACAATTCCTGACAAAAATTTTATAAATAAATATCTTGATGGAAATTTTTATAATGGTGATTTAGCGAATGTTTCAATTGGTCAAGGATATTTAACATTAAATGTTTTACAAGCACACAAAATGATATCAATAATTGCAAATAATGGTGAGTTTGTAAAATTTAGATTATACAAGAATCAAGAAATTATAAAAGATAAATTATTAAAAATAGAAGATAGAAATCTACAAGAAATTAAAAAAGGTCTTAAGGGAGTTGTGAATGACAGGGAAGGAACAGGATTTCAAGCCAGGGTGGATAATAAAGTCGCGGGCAAGACTGGAACAGCTCAAGTCATTTCAAAGGACTCAAAAAAGTATGGATATGGAAAGTTCAAAAATCATGGATGGTTTACCGCCTACTATCCATCAGATAAACCCGAAATTGCAATTACAGTTTTTGCTGAACATGGTGACTCAGGCGGAAGAGCGGGTGGGCCAATAATCAAGGAAATTATTTCTTATTATAAAAAAAATTACTTGGAAAATAATGATCAGCTTTAATTTTCTTGATAAGCCACATGCCAAAATTATCTTTGTTGGATATTTGATAATATTATTAGGATGCATAAATTTATTACAAATTGAAGTGAATGAAAATATTAGTATTTATTCAATAAAGCAGTTTGTATGGTTAATAATCTCTCTAATTATTACTTTTTTTATTCTCAGACTTAGATTAAAAACATTAAAAAATATCTCTACTTTTTTTTATATTTTTTCTATATTTTTACTTATTTTAGTTTTATTTATTGGCAAAGAGGTTTCAGGTGCCAAAAGCTGGATTAATATTTTAGGGTTTACTTTTCAGCCAACAGAATTAATCAAAATATCCTATATTTTTCTTATAGCCAAAATATATTCTGAACTTGGATCGTATTCGGGCTCGTTAATTATAAAATATTTTATTGGATTTAGTCTTTTTCTATTACCTTTCATATTGATTTTATTTCAACCTGACTTTGGATCAGCTTTTATGCTTTTTGTAGTTTCAATGTCGGTAATTTTAAGTTTTTCTTTTAATAAAAAATATCTAATAGGACTTATTTTATTGGCTTCATTAATATCAATTCCTGTATGGAATAATTATCTTGAGCCATATCAAAAACAAAGGATAATAAACTTTATATATCCTGAAAATGATCCCAAAGGATTTGGCTATAATGTAATCCAATCAAAAGTTTCCATAGGTTCTGGAAAAATATTTGGTAAAGGATTTGGAGAAAGTTCTCAAGCTAAACTTGGCTTTCTTCCCGAGAATCACACAGATTTTGCATTTTCTGTTTGGGCTGAACAAACTGGTTTTTTAGGTTCCTTAATAATTCTAATACTATACGGATTTATAATAATTTTTCCGCTTACATTCTTAAAAGATATTAATGATTTATTTTTAAAAGTAATATTATATGGTCTTTCCTCTTATTTTTTCTTTCATTTTATTATAAATATTTTAATGACAATAGGTCTTTTTCCGGTGATAGGAATTCCAATGATTCTTTTTAGTTATGGCGGCTCCTCTCTAATTTGCGCATCTTTTGGTTTCTCAGTAATAGCTTTAATACTAAAAGATTATAGAGACTACAATAGGCTAGGCATTTAGGATATGAATAAACTAAATAAGCTTATCTCAGATGATCAAGTACTTTCAGAATTTTATGAGCACCTTATAGTGCTTAACGAGGTTGATTCAACTAATAATTTTGCTAAAAATCTAAATGAAAAAAAACATGGTGTATGTATATATTCTGCAAATCAAAAATTTGGTTATGGAAGAAATAATCGTAAATGGGTATCCCATAAAAATAAAAGTATAGCCTTATCAATTATTTTAAAATATAAAAATAATGAAGAATCATCATTGATACCCATTATTTCTGCAGTTGCTATAAGAAAAACTTTGTTTGAATTTGATATAGATGCAAAAATTAAATGGCCAAATGACATATTGGTTGATTCAAAAAAAATTTCTGGAATTCTATGCGAATTAGATTATAAAGCTGATTCAGAAAATTTTATAATTGTGGGGATTGGAATTAATGTAAATTTTGAGAAAACTGATTTTTTAAATAACCCAAAAATGAAATATAATATTGAACCAACAAGCATGAGTTTGGTTCTAAATAAGGCTGTAAATATGGAAGATATTCTGCATAAAATACTCAAAAATTTTGCAAGTAGTTTTAAAGCTAATAGGTCTGAACTCATAAGCTATTATAAAAAATATTGGTTTGATAAAGATAAAAATATCGAAGTCCTGCTGGGCAGTAATTTAATTAAAGGAACTGCTATTGATATAAAAAAAAATGGCTCATTAATTTTGAAGACTAAAAATGAAACTAAGGAAGTAGCATCTGGTGAAATTATATCATTTTAATAATTTCATCTTTTAATTTGCTCATCAGGCTGGTCCACTTCTCACCATTTTCAAAGTCGTTGATTCCAATAAAATTATTAATTTCTATTCCGTCATCCTTAATTGTAATATCGTAATCATTTTTCTTTTTTAAAATTTCTCCAAACTTAATTAATGCTAAAATGCTTTCTTCATCTTTTCCTTTAAAGATTGATCTTAAATTGACGCTTTGATCCATACCCTCATATAATAAATTCCACATAGTTCCGGGACCAATAAGTGCAAATCTCAACTCAATTCTATTATCTTTTTTTAATTTCATATGCATAATTATGACTAATATTTTATGATTCTTGCAAATCAAGGCAAAATATAAATATTGGTTAAATGATGGACATATACATTAACAAAAAGGATTCATATAAAAGAGTTGATATTTTTTTGAAAGAAAAATTAGATTTATCAAGATCATATATATCAAAACTTTTAAAACAAAAAAATATTTTATGTAATAATAATCAAGTAAAACCATCATATGTATTGAAAGAAAATGATTTTATAAATATTAAAATTCCAGAAGCAAGAGACACAAAAATTGAGCCTATTCCTGGGGATTTAAATATTATATTTGAAGACTCAGATTTAATGGTTATTAGTAAACCCCCAAATATTGTTGTTCATCATGGAGCAGGGATTAAAAGCCCAACCTTGGTGAATCATATAGTTCATTATTGTAAAGACCTATCAGGAATTGGGGGTGAATTAAGGCCAGGCATTGTTCATCGACTTGATAAAGAAACTTCTGGTTTAATGATAATAGCTAAAAATGATAATGCTCATATAAATTTGTCATCGCAGTTTTCAAAAAGAATAATTGAAAAAACTTACATTGCATTAGTTGCTAACAATATTATTGATAAAAGTGGAGAAATATCTAATTTTATTGGAAGAGATAAAAAAAATAGAAAAAAAATATCAGAGAATACATCTTCACCAAGAAGTGCTATAACCTACTGGAAAAAGGTAAAGGGTTATAATAATTTTACTTTAGTTGAGGTGTATCCTAAGACTGGAAGAACTCATCAAATTCGTGTTCACATGACTTCTCTAGGCTGCCCAATAATAGGAGACAAATTATATTTTAATAAAAAATCTGTCCAATTTTCAAAGAATTTAAAAATTAATATCGAAAGACACCTTCTTCATGCTAGTAAAATTAAATTTTTTCACCCAACCACAAATAAAAAAATTATATTACATTCGGAGGTTCCAGCTGATATGCAAAAAATAATTAATATTTTAGAGGAAAATAGTTGATTGAATATAAATCAAAACTTTTATCATCTGTAGAAGGCATTTCTTATAATTTTGGATCAAAATCCATTGAACCTGTAAAAAGAAATATTTTTACATTAAATCAAATTCATAGTAGTAAAGTTATATTCTTAGAAAATACTCAAGAACTTCGCAAATCGATTGATGGTGATGCAATAGTTACAACTCAAAAAGGATTTAATATAGGAGTGAAAACTGCTGATTGTGTTCCAATACTATTAACAGATGTTAACGCAACTTTTGTAGCAGCAATACATTCTGGGTGGAGAGGTACATATTATAAAATTATTACCAATACTTTAAATCTTATATTTAAAAAGCTCAAAATTAATCCTAGAGATATTATTGGATCTTTAGGCCCCTCAATTTCCTTACCAAATTACGAGGTTAGCGAGGATATGTGGATCAAATTCAAAAAAAAGTTTAATGACAGTGGCACATCCTTAAAAGAAAAAAATAATAAATTTTTTATAGATCTAAGTAAAATTAATATTTCTCTTCTAAAATCTTCAGGTGTTACTAGAATTGATATGATTAATGAATGTACATACAGTAATAATGATTTTTACTCATATAGAAGAGATAAATCTTTAACTGCTAATCAAATTAGTAATATTATGCTTAATTAGATATTATTAATATTTCAAAGAGGTGTTATATGCTTAATCTTGGATGTTTAATAGATGGAGAAGACTACAACAGACTTTTTCCTCTGGGATCTTCTGAATCAAAAGCTAAAGTCGATTCTTTGCCTGCCGCATCTTATACAATGACAATTACCGATGGGCCTGAGAGTGAAATGACTTCAGAACTTAATGTTTATGTAATAGAATTTCAATCTGTAAATGTTGTTGTTGGCTTTACACTCCCAGACAGTGTCAAAATTGAACAAGATATTGAATTCTTATTTACTACTCAACCAACAGCAGAAAGAAGAATGCCAGAAGATCTTAAATTTAAAGTTAAATTTTCTGAAGAAAAAAGATCATCAGCACAAAATGGGAATGAATTAGAAAAACTTGAATATATTGGAACTTTTTTAGAAAAAAAATATGAGAAAACTAAAGCCACATTTTATTTGCTAGATTATAAAGGAATTGGAAACCCTGATAAAGAATAAATTATGAAGACAAAAAAAATTATACTTGCTTACTCAGGTGGACTAGATACCTCAGTTATCCTACATTGGTTAAAGAAAGAATATAATGCCGAAGTAATAGCATATATTGCAGATCTTGGCCAAGGTGAAGATCTAAATGCAGCTGCAAAAAAGGCCAAAAAGGTTGGTGCAAGTAAGGTATATATTGAAGATCTGAAAAATGAATTTATTAAAGATTTTATATTTCCTATGATTCAATCCTCAGCTTTATATGAAGGTTCTTATTTATTAGGAACTTCAATTGCAAGACCTCTGATTTCAAAGAGGCAAATTGAAATTGCGAAAAAAGAGAATGCATATGCAGTTTCGCATGGATCAACAGGAAAGGGTAATGACCAGGTGAGATTTGAACTAAGTTATAAAGCTTTAAATCCAAAGATTGAAATCATAGCACCATGGAGAATTTGGGATTTAAAATCAAGAGAAGATTGTATCAATTATGCAAAAAAAAATAAAATTCCAATTCCCATAACTAAGTCTAAACCTTATAGTTGTGATAGAAATATTTATCATGTGAGTTATGAAGGTGGAATATTAGAGGACCCATGGAATGAGCCACCAGAGGACATGTTTGAAACAGTTAGGCCTTTATCCAAAACTTTAAGCAACCCTCAGAAGATTACATTATCTTTTAAAAATGGTATTCCTCATAAATTAAACCAAAAAAAAATTAGTCCTATCAATTTATTTAAAAATTTAAATTTAATTGCCGGAAAACATGGTATTGGAGTTGTTGATATTGTGGAAAATAGATTTGTTGGAATGAAATCTAGAGGTGTTTATGAAACTCCAGCAGGAACTGTATTAAATCTGGCCCATAGAGCTATTGAATCCTTGACTATGGATAGAGAGGTTATGCATATAAGGGACAGTTTAATACCTAAGGTTTCTCAATTAATATATAACGGTTTTTGGTATTCACCTGAGATGAATTCAATCCTTGCTTTTGTAAATGAAACACAAAAAAATGTTACGGGTGATGTAAGAATATTATTGTATAAAGGTAATGTAAGAATATTAGGTAGAAGATCTGATCATTCTTTATATAATAATCAGCTTGCAACATTTGAAGAGGATAATCTATACGACCAGTCGGATGCAACTGGGTTTATTAAATTGAATTCATTAAGACTTATATTAAATAAGTTAAAGTAACAAATGTTCTTAGATAAATATGAATATGATTTACCAGAAGAATTGATAGCTAACAGACCAATCAGACCCCGTGATTCGTCAAGATTGTTGATTGTAAATAAAAAAAGTGGAAAGGTTGATTTAGGCTCTATTAGTGACTTACCGAATTTTTTTACAAGTAATGATCTTGCAATTTTTAATAATACTAAAGTTCTTCCAATTCTAATTAAAGGATCAGATACAAATAATTTATTGAGAGAATTTTTATTAATTGAAAACGTAGATAATAACAAATGGAAAGTAATGACAAAATCTCCAAAAAAAACTGAAATTTCTTTTCAGCTTAATATTAATGCTAAATTATTAAGAGAAAATAAAAATTGGTTTCTAATTTTTGATTCTAACCCTAAAAATTTATTACAAAATCATGGCTTAATGCCTATTCCTCCATATCTTAAAAGAGATTCAGATTCAATGGATTTAGAGGATTATCAAACAGTTTTTGCATCTATTGATGGCTCTATTGCAGCACCCACAGCGGGGCTACATTTCACAAAAAAATTATTAGATAATTTTAAGATCTCTAAAGATTATATAACTTTGCATGTCGGATTAGGTACGTTTCTGCCTGTGAAATCTAAAAATATTGATGATCACATAATGCATGAAGAAAGTTTCTTTATAAATAATAAAACTTTGAAAAAAATTCAAGACGCAAAAAGAAATAGAAATAGAATTCTTTCAATTGGGACAACTTCATTAAGAGCTATTGAATCTCTTGCTATTGATACAAATCAAGTCGATAAATGGTCAAAGACAAATTTGTTTATTACGGAGGGTTTTGATTTTCAATTTACAGACTGTCTTTTGACTAATTTTCATTTACCAAAATCAACTTTATTAATTTTAATATCATCCTTTTTAGGCTATGAACTTACAATGAAATGTTATGAGATTGCATTAAAAGAGAAATTTAGATTTTATAGTTATGGTGATGCAATGCTGATCTTATAGCATTTAGTTAATTGCAATATATTTTATTTATAATAGAATTTTTAAATGCCTGGAAATTCATTTGGTCAATTTTTTAAAATCACTTCTTGGGGGGAATCTCACGGAAAAGCTCTAGGGGTTGTTATTGATGGATGTCCTGCAGGTATTAAATTGAACGAAAAAGATATACAAATTGAGCTGGATAAAAGAAAGCCCGGTCAAAGTAGATTTACTACTCCTAGAAGAGAGCCAGATAAGATAGAAATATTATCTGGAACATTTAAAGGTAAAACAACAGGAACACCGATATCTATGCAAATAATGAACATTGATGCGATATCAAAATCCTATTCTAATTTTAAGGATATTTACAGGCCAGGACATGCTGATTTGAGTTATGATGAAAAATACGGAATTAGAGATTATAGAGGAGGAGGAAGATCATCGAATAGAGAAACAGTTGCAAGAGTTGCAGCAGGCGCTGTAGCCAAAAAAGTCCTCAATTCATTCAAAATTAAAACTATAGGTTTTGTTGCGCAGATAGGTAATATAAGATGTAGCAAGTTTGTAGAAAAATACATTGAAAAAAATCCGTTAAGAATTTCAGATAAATCTAAATATAATGAAATGACAGCACTAATTGATAGTGTAAGGAAAGAAGGCGACTCTGTGGGTGGAGCAATAGAGGTTCGTTCAACAGGGGTTCCTGCGGGACTTGGATCTCCTATTTTTGAAAAAATTGATGCAAAATTAGCTTCAGCTATAATGAGCATTGGTGGTGTTAGGGGTTTTGAAATTGGAATAGGTTTCTCAGTTGCAGAAAAAAAAGGATCAGAAGTAAATGATATTATTTTGGGAAAAAATGGTAGCAAGATTAAGTTTAAATCAAACAATGCCGGAGGTATTCTTGGTGGAATTACTAATGGTAATACTATCGTATTAAGATTTGCACTTAAACCAACTTCATCTATATCCAAAGAACAGGAATCGATAAACTCTCAAGGGAAGAAGAAAAAACTAAAAGTTACTGGAAGACATGATCCATGCTTATGTCCCAGAGCTGTTCCTATCGCAGAAGCAATGGTTAACCTAGTTTTGTTAGACTGTATAATGGAGAATCAATTATCAAATATCAAAAAGATTTCTATTTGAACTGCTCACTTATTGTTTTACACCAGGCTTCTACACGTTCTTCAGTTAGTTCTGGCTCATTATCATTATCAATTCCTAGCCCAACAAATTGACCATCTTTTTCAGCCTTAGAAAAATCATATTCATATCCATCAGTAGAAGTTTGACCGATAGTGATACCACCCTTTGATGTAATTTTTTCTTCAAGAATACCTAAGGCATCTAGAAAGGAGGAGCTATATATATTTTGATCTCCACATCCATAATAAGCTACTTTTTTACCTGAAAAATCAATGGTGTCTAATTCATCAAACTTACTTCTCCAATCTTCTTGGAGTAAGCCAATGTCCCAAGTTGGACAACCAATAATGATTCTATCAAAGTCTGACATCTTGTTTAAATCTTGTTCATAGACATCAAACACTTCAATCTCACAATCAGACATTTGGTCTTGAATTAAGTCAGCTACCTCTTGAGTTGCAGCACTAGTTGTTCCATAAAATAATCCAATTTTCATGATGAAAACTCCTTAAAATCCAATATGGACCTTACGTGTCTATAATTATAAATAAAAAAATATTTTTATCAATAAAGGAAAAAAATCTATAATTGATCAAGGATATTTGATGCAGTTGATACACCCAAGCCAGGAGTAAAATCATATTTTAGTTCTTGTAAAATATTTTCGACACCGGCAATAACTGAAATCATATCACCTTTATCAACATATCCCATATGAGTAATTCTGAAAATTTTTCCTTTAGCTTGATCTTGACCACCAGCAACAATCATTCCATATTTATTTTTTAAACCTTTAATTATTTCACCAGCATTTATATGTTCCGGAGATTTAATAACAGAAAGGGCGGTGCTAGAGCATCCAGGAGCAAAATTTTCTAATCCTATTGATCCAAATCCTTTTATTGTTGCTTCAGACATTACAGTATGCCTTTTAAACAAATTATCTAGTCCAAGTTTATCAAAATATTCTAAAACCGCATTTAAACCCATCACTAAATTAACTGCAGGGGTCCATGGAGATGTTTTTTTCAAACTATTTTTATAGGCTTGTTTAAGATCTAAATAAAATTTTGGTAAGTCAGACTTTTCATAAAAACTCCAAGCTTTTTGACTAAGGCTAATGAAAGCTAAACCAGGAGGAAGCATAAAAGCTTTCTGCGAACCACCTATAAGAACATCTATACCCCATTTATCAAATTCAACTGGAAATGCACCAACGGCAGTAATACCATCTACTATAAGTAAAACATCATCAAGGTTTTTTGTAATTTTTGAAATCTCTTCAATAGGATGCTCAACCCCGGTAGAAGTCTCGCTGGCCTGAATAAGAATTGCTTTAATTTCTTTATTATCTTCTAGTGCCTTTTCGATATCTTTTGTTTCAACAGCTTTTCCCCATTCAACTTTTAACTCTATAACATTCACTCCATAAGCACTACAAATTTTCCCCCATCTTTCTCCAAATTTTCCACCATTTATAACTAAAGCGCTATCACCTTTACTTAGAGTATTTGAAACTGCTGCATCCATTGCCCCAGTACCAGATGAAGCCAAAATTAAGACCTCTTCATTTGTCATGAAAACCTTCTTTAAACCTAAAGTTGCTTTATAGAAAATTTCTTCAAATTCCGATGTCCTGTGGTGTATGATTGGTTTTGCCATTTCAAGCATAACAAATTCTGGCACAGGTACTGGTCCAGGTGTTAAAACATAGTTTTTCAAAAAATTCCCCCATTTCAATATTAATGTTAATATTAAATATAACAGAAATAACAAATTTTTTTTGTAAGAAAATGACTGAATTAAAGCAAATATTAAAAAATAATCAATTAAAGCTACAAAAAATCAGAGAATATCTTTGACCCGGCAAAATTAGAGATCGAAATTACAAGTCTTGAGGAATTATCAAAAAAAGATAACTTCTGGGATAACCAAAATTCAGCCCAATCAATATTAAAAAAATTATCTATATTGAAAAAGAAGGTAGACCATTTAGCTGACCTTGAAAAAGACAATACAGATAATGTGGAGCTTTTAGAGTTATATGATGAAGGTGAAAACAACAAAGAAGCAATTTCTGAGCTTGAAAAAAATATTTTAGAACTTGCGGAAATGATCAAAAAGTTTGACATTCAAACTGTTCTTTCAAGAAGTGAAGATTCAAACAATGCAATTTTATCAATTAATTCGGGAGCGGGCGGGACCGAAGCCCAAGACTGGGCAGAAATGATTTGTAGAATGTATCTGAGATATTCTGAACTAAATAATTTTAAAGCAGAATTTTTAGATAAACTTGATGGTGATGAAGCCGGAATAAAAAACTGCACAATATTTATCAAAGGAGAGTATGCATATGGCATGTTGAGAAATGAATCTGGAGTTCACAGGCTGGTTAGAATATCTCCATTTGATTCTAACAAAAGAAGGCATACTTCTTTTGCTTCAGTATCCGTTACACCTGAATTTACTGAAGAAATTGATATTTCAATTAATGAAAAGGATCTAAAAATTGATACCTTTAGAGCAGGTGGAGCTGGAGGTCAACACTTGAATAAAACTGATTCTGCAGTAAGAATCACACATATACCGTCAGGGCTAGTAGTCTCTTGTCAAAATCAGAGATCACAACATCAAAATAAGTCATTTGCAATGAAAATCTTAAGTTCCAAATTATATGATTTGGAATTAGATAAATTAAAATCTAAAGAAGATGAAATTAATATAAATAAGAAAGAAATCGGATGGGGGAGTCAAATTAGATCATACATACTTCATCCTTATCGAATGATCAAAGATCATAGAACAAATGATGAAATTGGTAATGTTGACGCATTCCTGGACGGGGATATTGGCCATTTGATAGAAAATTTATTATCGAAAATAAAATAAATAAAATTAATATATAATATACTAATGAACATAGGGGTTGTATGTAAGCCAAATCTACTAAATATTGATCAAATAGAGGAAGTATTATCGGAATATTTCAAAAATAAAGATTGTAAGATCTTTTATGATAAAAATTATTACATAAAGCCTAAAGATACATTAGTTGAATTAAAAGAGTTGGCTTCAAAATCAGATCTCATACTTGCTTTTGGTGGTGACGGGACTCTTTTGCATATAGCCGAAGAGGCTGCTTTACAAAATAAACCTGTTATTGGGTTTAATTTAGGAAATTTAGGCTTCTTGACTGAGGCGCCACTTTCAAATTTTCAAACTATTTTGGATAATTATTTCAAAAATAATTTGCGATCTGATTTAAGAAATCTAATAAATGCACACTTAATTAAAGAAAATAAACATGAGGTTAAACAGAATTTTCTTAATGATATTGTTATAAGCAAAGGTGCATTATCAAAAATTATTGATTTAAATGTTTTTATAGATGATAAATTAGTTTCTCAAGTTAGAGCTGATGGAATAATTATTTCTTCTCCCACGGGCTCAACGGCATACTCATTGTCAGCAGGTGGACCCATTGTCGCGCCAAATCTTCCACTTATTATAATAACTCCAATTTGCCCTCACACTTTAACAAACCGACCCTTAGTTATTTCTGATAAAAGCAAGGTTTCGGTTTCTGTTGATTCTTCAAATCCAATATATGTTTCATTTGATGGATCAAATAGTGAAGAACTTAAAGGAAAATTTATAATAAATATTGAAAAATCAAATTTAAATTTCAATCTTCTTAGAATGAAAAAAAATGAATATTTTTCAGTTTTAAAAAATAAATTGATGTGGAGCAATTCTTATGAGCCTTAATAGAGAGAACTTCCTGCATGATTGGGTAATCGAGGAAATTGAAAAAAAATTTTCAAAAGAATACAATGAAATTAAAGTTAATAAAATAAATGAAAAAAATTACGAATTTAGAGGTTTTTTTCCTGATATAATTTTTGGAAATTATGGGCAAATTATTATGATTGGCGAAGTTGAGACAGAATCTTATATAAATGAAAATATAATTGAAAAATGGCAAAGCCTAAAATCTTTAGATATAGGCTGTGTTATATTTGTACCAAAGAGCAAGTTAAAAGATGCAAGAGAGCTGTGTTGGAATAATCAATTGGTAGAAAGACTTAAGATTTCAACATATTCGATTGAAATACCAATTAACTGAATTTATATTCGCCAATTTTTATTCCATTAAGAAAATTGATGCCGCTCATTATTTTTCTCCCACTTTTTTGGATTTTTAAAATTTCGATACTTCCTTGACCACAACAAACAAACATTTTATTATCCTCTTTTTTAATTTCTCCTGGTTCACCAAGGATTTTATCATTTGAATTAGCCTCCCAGATATTAATTAATTGATTATTCGAATCTACACAGTTCGCACCAGGCCACGGATAGGATCCTCGAATTAGATTGTTAATAATATTTGAGTCTTTTTCCCAATTAATTTTTGAAATATCTTTACTCATTTTAGGAGCAGTAGAGCTTTCGGCATCATTTTGAGGAAATGATTCAAATTCGTTACCTTTATTTTTAAAATTATTTATGAATATTTCTATTAAATTTGATCCAACAATAGCAAGTTTTTCGGTTAATGTTTCTACATTATCATACGCACTTATATCTAATTTCTTTGATAAAATTATATCGCCAGTATCCATTCCTTCATCCATCTTCATTATAGTTACACCGGTCGTTTTATCACCGTTAATAATTGACCAGTTTACTGGTGCAGCTCCTCTATATTTTGGAAGCAAAGAAGAGTGAACATTGATAGATCCGAATTTCGGCAAATCGAGAACTTCTTTATTTAAAATTTTCCCATATGCAGCCACGAAAATAAAATCAGGTTTAATTTTTTTGATTTCCTCGATAATACTAATATTGCCCTTTATTTTATCTGGCTGGAGAATTCTTAAATTATTTTCGATGGAATATTTTTTTACTTCACCAATTTCTATTTTTTTATTTCTTCCTGATGGTTTATCAGGCTGACATAAAACTAATTTGATATTTACTATTTTTGAGAGTTTTTCTAAAACATATTTACCAAACAATGGAGTTCCCATAAATATACAATTCATGTATATATTCTATCATCCAGATTTTGAAACTGGATAAGATAATTTTTTAATTTATATTATTGTAGTGATGAACTCTATTTTTTTTAAATTTATTATATTTAATCTTTTTATAATTAATATAGGATGTGCATTTACTCTTGACACATTACCCGATCTTGTAGATGAAATTAATCCATCGGTGGTAAGAATTGAAGTATCTAGTAACCAGCAAGTAGACTATGGGATTACAGGCGACCCTTTTTTTGATGAGTTTTTTAAGAGACAGTTTGGCGACAACTTTAAGCCACAACCAAGGAAAGGCTTGGGTTCAGGTTTCATCTACAAAGATAATGGATTGATAGTAACCAATTTCCATGTAATTGAAAACGCTGATGAAATTGAAATCGTTTTATACAATGAAAAAAAATATAAAGCAAATATAGTTGGAACTGATAAAAGAACAGATGTAGCCTTATTGAAAATTAATTCTGAGGAAAATTTAAAATCTTTAAATATTGGCAAATCTAAAAATTTAAAAATAGGCCAGTGGGTTGTGGCGATTGGAAATCCACTTGGGCTTGGTACAACCGTTACAACTGGAATAATTAGTGCCAAGGGTAGATATGTAGATGGATTAGGAACATATGTTGATTTTATACAAACTGATGCTGCATTAAATAAGGGAAACAGTGGAGGACCATTATTTGATCTAAATGGAAATGTTATAGGTGTTAATACTGCGATTGCAGCTAGGGGTCAAGGTATAGGCTTTGCAATCCCAATTGATACAGTGGTTGAAATTGTTGAACAACTTAGGATAAATGGAAAAGTTGAAAGAGGATGGCTTGGAGTCGTTATACAATCTATTTCACCTGAGATAGCTGAGTCTCTCAAGTTAAAGAATACTAATGGTGCACTTGTGTCTGAAATTCTCGTGGATAGCCCTGCATCAAATTCAGGTTTACAAAGAGGAGATATAATTACCTCAGTTGATGGAAAAAAAATAAATAAAATGGAAGAGCTTCCCAGAATCATTGGATCATTAAAACCAAAAACAAAAGTTGTTCTATCAGTTTTAAGGGACGGAAAAAAATTTAAAATTAATGTATCTCTTGGAAGTATTCCTACTGAAAATATTATTAAATCGGAAGTTCAAGATGATAAAATTAAAGATTCTGTTAGCAAATTCGGTTTTGAAGTAGATAAAAAAAACTTCAATAATGATAAGTCAATTTTATCTAATGTAGTAGTTTCTAAAATTTACCCTGATAGTCCAGCAGCATCTAAACTTCTAGTGGGTGATATAATTGTTGAGATGAACAAAAAAAGAACTCCGAATCTAAAGGAGTTTAATAAAATATTATCTAAAATTAAAAAAAATCAGCCAATCCTCTTTTTAATTCAAAGACCTTCTGGAGGAAAATATTCAACAATATATAGATCTATAAAATCTAATTAATTTATTTTCTAAAAGGAATACCTTTTGAAGAGGTTGATGCAATAGGTTCTTTTGAGACAGAAATTGGTCCTGCTTTAATTGATTCGATTGTTGAATTTACTCCATTATATATTGACTCAGCAAATTTAGGAGGATTTTTTGATAAAGCAACAGCTGAGTTAAGAAGTATTCCATCATATCCTAATTCAATAACCTGACATGCATGTGATACCCTACCTATTCCAGCATCTATTATAAGAGTTGTGTCTGGTAAAGATTTTCTGATAAGTTTCAATTTATTAATATTAACAAGACCTTGACCGGTTCCAATAGGGGAGCCCCATGGCATTACAACTTTGCAACCAACTTCTACAAGCCTCTTGGCAAACTTAATGTCGTCTGTAGCATAGGGTAAAACTTTAAAGCCTAATTTTAATAATGTTTCAGACGCCTTTATTGTTCCTTTAACAGAGGGGGCTAGGTTCTTTTCATTTTCAATAACTTCAAGTTTTATAAAATCAGTTTCGAAAATGTCTCGACACATAAGAGCTGTGTTAACGGCTTCTTTAACATTAAAACATCCAGCAGTATTTGGCAAAATTTTACAATTAGTTTTAGCTAAAGTTTTATAAAACTTTTCTGGCTTATCTCCGATTTTTCTGAGAGCTACGGTGATCATTTCAGTTTTTATATTTCTAACACACTTCAAAAATATATTTGGAGATGGATATTTTGATGATCCTAAAATGATATTGTTCTTTAACTTTATATTATAAATTTGCATTTATCCTCCAGGATGAGGTGAAACTATCTCAACTATATCACCATCGTGTAAAAAAAACTTAGAGTAATTTTTTTTTGAAACAAACTCTCCATTAACTGCGACAGCTATAAATTTACTATCTATTTTTAATAATCCAATTAAATCAATAACTTTCTGATCAGAATTTACTTTTTTACTTTTGCCATTAAGGATGATTTTCACAATTTTTATTATAAATGAAAGGAAAAAAAATTACATTAATTATGATATGATTGAATGAATGTATTCATTTATATCCAAACTTATTATATTTATTTTAACCGCAGGACTGATAATAAGTCTAGGTGCTGGGACAGAGTTTATCTCCTTTGGAATGGGGAAAGATGTTGTAGCAAAAGTCGACAATATGAAAATTTCCAAACAAGAGTTTGATTTTTTTAAGAATAAAAAAATATCAGAATTATCACTTTCAGCTAACTATAAATCTGAAAAAGCTTTTAGAGATATACTTGATCTTCAAATAGTTCAAATGATAGCTTCTAGAAAAATATTAGCTGACTATGCAGATGAAATTGGTTTATATGTATCAGATAAAGAGATAAGAGATAAAATACTAGCTGATAATTTTCTTGGTGGTATTAAAGAAATAGAGGACCCTGAAATATATAAGAAAATTATTAAAAAAAACTTCAATTTAGATTGGAACATATTTGAGGAAATTATCAAAGAAGAGGCTCTAAATGATAAGTTGTCATCATTCTTTGCAGAAACAATCTTAATCACTAATGATGAAGCATATGAGGAATTTTTGAGCCTTGAGACTAAATTTAACTATATAAAAATATCATTGAATGAAGATCTAGAAATTAATGATAATTTTACTGAAAAAGAGATTGAAGCTTACTTAAAAGAAAACAAAGAAAGTTTTGAAAGAAAATTGGAATATTTAGATTTTATTACAATATCAGGTGAGGACTTAATAAAAAATATCACCATAAGTCCTGATGATATTAGGTCTTATTATGAAAACTATCTTTCTGATCAACCATTTGATGAAATAAGCATAAGAAAAATAATCAAAGATGAGATAGCGAAGAAAAGTATATTAAGTGAACTCGATATAATAAATGAACTAATAATAGATAACTCATTTGAACAAATTTCAAAAAAATATGGCGCTAAAGTTTTAACCATATCTAAAGACTCATATAAATTGCCAGATTCTATAAAAGAAAAAGCAATAAGCTCAAAAGATATTCAGTTTACATATTATAATGATAAGATATGGATTTTTAGGAATTCTGAAGACCTGATCTCGCAAAGAGAGCTATTGATTTCAACGATGAAAGAAGATCGGCAAAATGTTGCTAGAAAGAATTTTTTCATAAAATTGATAGGTCTTTATAATGCTAATCCTTCAAAATTTAATTCAATAATAAAATCCGATAGTAATTTAGATTTGCAATTCTATTATGATGAAAGTAAAAAGTATAATCCTAATATTAATAGTTTTGTGGAATCTGTAGATTTAGAAAATTATGGAAGTTTTCTTATTGAAAAAGTTTTCATAGATTCAAATTATTATCTTATTTTTATTGAAAAAATTAGATTACCTAATGATGATTTATTTATTTTAGAGAAGGAAAGAATCACTAGGAGCTTGTATATTGAAAAATCAGAAAATTTTATAAATTCTATAAAAAAAGAATTAACTTCTAATGTAGAAGTAAAATTAAACAATAAATACTTTAGTGATAAATAAGAAACATATTTTCTTTACTAAGCTAATATATTGTTTTATTATTGCCTAAAATGAGAATAAAGTCCTTATCATTAAAAGGTTTTAAAACATTTTATGAGAAATCTGTAGTTAATTTCAATAATAAAATTTCGGCAATTGTTGGTCCAAATGGATGCGGAAAAACTAATTTGCTAGATGCATTACGATGGGTTCTTGGTGAGCAGAATCCTAGACTATTGAGGACTGACTCAATGATGCAGCTTATTTCTGACGGGAATGATAAGCTTCCTAAGCAAGGTTTTGCTGAAATCTCACTAATTATTGATACCCATGATAATAAAGACCTACCAGAAGAAATTGAAATAAAAAGAAGGTTAACAAGAAGTGGTGAAAGCCTATATTACTTAAATGGTGAAAACTGTAAGCTTAAGGATATCACTGAATTAGTTATTACAATTGGTGCTGGTTCACGTACTTTTACAGTAATACCTCAAGGTCAAATTGAAAGTTATATTACTGCAAAAGCTGAAGATAAAAGACAATTGATTGATGAAGCAGCAGGATTAGGAAAATATAAAATTAGAAGGCACGAAACTGAAAGAAAAATAATTTTAACTAAAGATAATTTGGATCGAATTAATGATATTAAAGAAGAAGTAGGATCACAAAGAGAATCTCTAAGACAGCAGGCTGAAAAATCTAATGAATACAATATACTTGTTGATAAATATAAGAAAATTGAAAAACTCTTTTATAAAAAAAGATTTAAAGATTTAAACCAAAAACTTGAGACTGCAGCAAAAGATAAGGAGAATTTTCAGCAAACTATTAATGCTATTGAAGAATCCAAATTTTTAAAAAATAAGGAGTTTGAAGATTTAGAAGAAAATATCAAATCGAATAAGCTAGAGTATGATTCGCTAAATTCAAAAATTCTATCCGAGAAAGAAAAACTTTTTAAAGTTGACTCTGAAATTAAAACAATTACCTCTGAGAACGATCTTATTAAGCAAGGCTTGGAAAGCACAAAAATTTTTAAGTCAGAGACAGTTCAAGAGCTAGAGGATATTTTAATTGAGAAAGAAAAAAAACAGAAACTACTCAATTCAACTACTTCAAACTACAATAAAATTACCTCTGATATAAACAATAAAGATTCTGAACCAGAAGATGAATTAAGTATTAAAAAGAGATTGTTTGATGCAGTTGAGAGGCTTTCATCTCAGAAAACAAGTGCAAACCTCTTGGATAACGAGTTAGAACAATTGAAAATAAAGAAATTAGATTATGGTGAGCTATCCTCTAAATCAGAGTTACAAATTTCTGATTTAATGACTGGCATGAAAAAAATACAAGATGATATTTATAATCTTGAGGCAATAAGAGATAAATGCGAAATTAATAAAAAAGAAGAAATTGAAAATTTAAAAAATGTTCAAAAAAATCTTGAGCAAATTAACACTAAGCATATTAAAATAAATTCGGAAATTGAGGCAACCAAATCAAAAGTTGAAGTTCTTGAAAATATAGAGCTTAACTATGAATGGCTTCCAGAAGGAATAAGGGAGTTTGTCAATAAACTCAAAGGTAAAAATATTGAAGGTATACTTTCAGACTTTATAAAACCGATGCCAGGCTTTGAGAAAGCCGTTGAATCTTTTCTGGGAGAAAAACTAAAGTGGATATTGATTAAAAATAGTGATAATACAATTGGTGCGATTGAAGAATTCAAACAAAGTTCAAGTGGCCGTGGAACTTTTGTACCTCTAGACTATAGAACACATATTGGTGCAAGTTCGGCACTCGAGTTTAAAAATATAATTGATTGTATTGAATGTAGTAAGGAAAATAGGCCTTTTCTTGCAAGCATTTTTGGCGAGACATATGTTGTGGATACTATAAAAGATGCCGTAAGTTCAAAAAAAGATTATCCCAGTTTAAATTTTGTCACTAAAGATGGTGAGTATTTTGATTCAAATGGCTCAATAACAGTTGGATCAGCGCCAGACAATATATTACAAATTAAAGAAGAGATTAAAAAATTAAACGTTTTGAGAGGTAAATATGATACTGAAATTGATCAATTGGTAATGGATAGAAAAAAAATTGAAGACGAGATATTTGATATTAACAGTAGAATAAAACTTTTTGATTCAGAAATTGAGTCACAGAATATTAATTATTTAAAATTATCAAACTCCATAAACGAAATAAAAACAAATCTTGCCTCAGAAATGTCTTCAAAATCCAACATGGAGAATCAAATTATGGATTTAGAATCCGAAATTAGTGATAAAGTTTTAAGAATTGAAAAAATTAAAAATGAAATCAGCGATATTGTTTTACAAAAAAAATCCTATGAAGATAAGTTTAATCAAATAACAGTTAGCGATAATGAGAATATTAAAAATATTATCAATGAAAAGAATAATGAAGAAAGAGAAAGGTTAGATTCTCAAAGAAATTCTATATTGTTTGAGTTACAAAGTATTACATCTAAGGTTAACAAATTTAAAAGTAAGATTCATGAAATTTCAAATAAAATAATTTTTGATGAGGAAAAGTTCGAAAAAAATTTAAACCTAACAGATTCGACAAATAATAAAAAATTAGAAATCGAGCAAAATATAAATGTTTTGAATACAGAGGTTAATGATATTGAATCATCAATAATTGCAAATGAGTCAAATGCCAATAAAGTCAGAGAGCAAATCAAAGATTTTGTTAAAAAAATTGATTTGAAAAGATCTGAGTCGGAAGAATATGATTCTAAATTACACAAAGCAAAAATTGAAATTGATCAATTATTGGAGCAGCTTTCAGACATGGAATATAATGAGGATATTAAGAATATTTCAGATTCTGAAAATGATGAAATAAGTGCGATGGGTGAAAACGAACTAGCTAAATCTAAGTTTTATAAGTTACAAAGAACAATTGATAATTTTGGACCTGTAAATTTACTAGCTCCAGAGGAATTTAAAAAATTGGATGAAAGATTTGAGTTCTTAGATTCTCAAATTATTGATCTTCAGAATTCTTTAAATAATTTGAGTAAAACAATAAGTAAGATTGATCAGGAGTCAGAATCTGCTTTTCTTGATACATTTAATCGTATAAGTTCCAAATATGATGAATATGTTAAAAGACTATTTGGAGGTGGTGAAGGGAAGCTTATTTTAACAAATCCTGATTCACCAAAAGACTCTGGAATTGAGGTTATGTTAAAAATAGGTTTAAAAAAATATAGAAATTTAAAATCATATTCTGGCGGTGAAAGAGCTTTAGCTGGAATAGCACTTTTACTATCAGCTTATTTTGTAAGGCCTGCTCCTTTCTTGCTCCTAGATGAAGTGGACGCTCCTTTAGATGATAAGAATATTTTAAAGTTCGGAGAAATGTTGGATGAAATTTCTAATCTATCTCAAGTTGCTATTATTACTCATAATAAAACTACAATGAGGTTTGCAAAGCAATTAATAGGAGTGACATCTAGATTGGAAGGTATAAGCGAGGTTGTTCCAATTGATCTATCAAATTAAATCTTTTAACGATATAAATATTTAAATGTTAAATGTTATAAAAAAAATTTTTGGTTCTGGAAATGAGAGAGAAATCTCAAGAATTTTAAAAATTGTAGAAAAAATAAATTCTCAAGAAGAAAATTTTACAAATCTCTCTTTAGAAGATTTAAAAAATCAATATTTACAAATAAAGACTAGATATGAGCAAATTGGGCAACTCGATGATTTTATAATTGATGTTTTTGCGTTAACAAGAGAAGTTTCCAAAAAAACTTTAAAGCTCAGACCTTTTGATGTACAGCTTATAGGTGGAATAGTTCTTCATGAGGGAAAGATAGCAGAAATGAAAACTGGTGAAGGCAAGACTTTGGTCGCCACATTACCAGTAGTGTTAAATTCATTAGATCCATACCCTGTCCATGTAATAACTGTTAATGATTACTTAGCAAGAAGAGATGCGCTATGGATGGCACCTATATATTTATCTCTAGATCTAAAAGTAGGCGTATTGAATAATGGAATATCCTACGCTGTGAAAAATAATTCTACTAAGTATGAATTGGTTGAATCTGAAAGATCAACCGTTTATGGATGTGATGTTATTTATGGAACAAATAGTGAATTCGGTTTTGATTATTTGAGAGATAACATGAAATATTCAAATGATGAGATTTGCCAATCAAGCCATTCCTTTGCGATAGTCGACGAAGTTGATAGTATCCTTATAGACGAGGCAAGGACTCCATTAATAATATCAGGTCCTACTGATAGTTCACTTGTTGACTATAAAAATATATATAGTTTATGTAAAAAGATTAATAAAGAGGATATTGCAATTGATGAAAAAACAAGACAAGTATTTATTAACGATTCAGGCTCAGAAAAATTACAAAAATTATTTAATATAGATAATCTATATGATCCTAAAAATTTGTCCTTACTTCACTCAATAAATCAATCTTTAAGGGCAATTAATATTTATACCAGAGATAAAGATTATGTAGTACAAGATAACAAAGTGATAATTGTAGATGAGTTTACAGGAAGACTTATGCCATCAAGAAGATGGAGTGAGGGATTACATCAGGCTGTAGAAGCCAAAGAAAACGTAAAAATTGAGGAAGAAAATCAAACTTTTGCATCCATTACTATCCAAAATTATTTTAGAATGTATGAGAAACTATCTGGAATGACAGGAACTGCTGATACCGAAGCACTTGAATTCCAGAATATATATAAATTAAGAGTTGTAGTAATACCTACCAATTTGCCAATGATGAGGAAAGATTTAAATGATTTAATTTATAGAACTGACAAAGAAAAAATAGATGCAATTGTTTCATATATAAAAAAATATAATAAAATTGGAAATCCCGTACTGATTGGAACTGTTTCAGTTGAAAAATCCGAACAGCTCAGTAGATACTTATCAACTTTGGAAATCAAGCATAATGTATTAAATGCTAAAAATCATGAGAGCGAAGCTGAAGTAATTTCAAAAGCGGGTGAAATAGGTGCAGTTACAATTGCCACTAACATGGCTGGAAGAGGCACCGATATCAAGCTTGGTGGTGTATCAAATGATGATATAAAGCAAAGAGAGGAAATATTAAAGATTGATGGATTAGTAGTTCTGGGCAGTGAGAGACACGAGTCACGAAGAATTGATAATCAATTAAGAGGTAGATCAGGAAGACAAGGAGATCCAGGGTTAACACAATTCTTTGTTTCCATGGAAGATGAATTAATGAGACTTTTTGGATCTGAGAGAATCTCTAACATGATGGCAAAGCTTGGCTGGAAAGAAGGTGAGCCCATAGAGCACAAAATGATAACCAATTCGCTTGAAAATGCTCAGAAAAAAGTTGAATCTCGTAACTTTGAGATTAGAAAACATCTATTGGAGTATGATGATGTTCAAAATAAACAAAGAGAAATAATTTATAAATTAAGAAACAGATTATTAAGAAATAGTGAGATTGATGAAGTTTTAAAAGAAATAAAATATGATGTAATTTATTCATTTCAGCCTTTATTGGATGATGAGGTTCCATTTGATGAGAAGAAGAGCATGTTTAATTTTTTAACAGAAGATGAGGTTCTGAAGCTTACAGATAGTAGTCAGCTTGAATTAATTATTGATAAAAAAATTGAAAATAAAAAAACACTTTTAGGCGATATGTTTCAGCCTATTGGCAAGTTTATTCTTCTTTCTACAATAGATATGAAATGGAAAGATCATTTATTATCAATGGATTACCTTAGAGAAAGTGTTAGCTTAAGGGGCTACGGTCAGCAAAACCCCTTGAGAGAATATAAGAAGGAAGGCTTTGATATGTTTGATGAAATGATTGATAATTTTAATATAGATGCACTTGTAAATTTTTTAGAAGTTGTACCAATAAAAGATGAAGATCTTAAAGAAATAGAGAAATCCAAAGATGTTGATGAAAATTTTTCATACAATGATAATGATAATGAGAAAGTAAATAAAAATAATTCTGATGAAATAAAGAAGAAAGAAAATTTCAAAATTTCGGAAATTAAAGCAAAAGAGAAGCGTCGCCAGATAGAAAAAAAGAAAAGGAAGCAAAGAAAGAAACAAAGAAAATGATAAAAAAAATTAAATTTACATTAACTTCGATAATTAGTGTCATTATCTTAATTGCTCTCGCATTCATTTTTACCGCAGGGTTTTTAGCAATATTAGGAATTTTCTTTCTTACTAGAATCTATAAAAAAATCACAAGTAACAAAAAAAACAAAAATAGTAATATTCCAGCAAGTAAAGACAAAAGTGATAAAGTTGTAGATGTCGATAAAGATGAATATAAGATTGATTAAATATTATCTATTTCATTAGAAAGCTTAATATCTAAATTAGTTAACCCATTTACAGAATGTGTATCAAGCCATATTTCTACCTTATTATATGTGTTAGAAATAGTTGGGTGGTGGTTAATTTTTTCTGATTCAATGCCAACCTGTACAATAAAAGATAATGCGTCTGAAAAATTTATAAAAATAAACTTTTTATATAATTTATTTTTTTTAATCGACCAGGTTGGTGCTAATTTTTTGGCTTGCTTAACTGTAATTTTTTTTAACTTTGCTGGCATATAAAGAAAATAATCAAATTTGTATTATAAGTCAAAAATAATCTAATATATTTAATGGCCGAAATTTATTTATCCCTAGGAAGCAACATAGAACCTAAAGAATTATATTTAAATAAAGCTATCATAAAACTTAAAAATAAAATAAATATAAAGAAATTCTCATCCTTATATAGTTCAGAATCTATAGGTTATAAATCAAAAAATAAATTTTTAAATTTAGCTCTTAAAGCAGAAACCAGTATTAAACCAAAACTCTTACTAAAATTTATAAAAGGCATTGAATCTCAACTTGGAAGAACTCCTTCAAAAGTTTATATGGATAGAACTATTGATATTGATATCATTTTCTACGGATTAGAGATCATAAATTTAAAAGATTTAATAATACCTCATCCAAGTGCACACCATAGAAGGTTTGTATTAGAGCCTTTAATGGAAATAGATAAAGACCTTATTTTTCCAGGCTCGAATAGTAAAATTGTTGATCTCTTGAGTGAAGTTAAAATTCAAAAAATTCAAAAAATTAAAAACTTTAACATTGAAAATATTTAATCAATGTTTATATTAAAAATATGAGTGGTGAAGCAAAGTTTAAGTTAGGCCAGATTGTCAAACATAGGCTTTTTGACTTTAGAGGTATAATTTTTGATGTTGATCCAGAATTTAATAATACGGATGAATGGTATGAAAGAATTCCAGAAGATAGAAGACCTAGAAAAGATCAGCCATTTTATCATTTATTGGCAGAAAATGAAGATAAAACGACCTATATTGCTTATGTATCTCAACAAAATCTTGAAAAAGATGAATCAAAATTACCTTTTGAGCATCCATCAGTAAAGCTTTTATTTGATGGTAACGATAGTGAAGGAAATTACATAGTTAAACAATCAACTAATTGATTTTTTAAATGACTCTAAAGTATTCCATAACAACATAGTTATTGTCATAGGGCCTACACCACCAGGCACAGGTGTTATCATTAAGCATTTAGAAATAACATTTTCAAAATCAACATCGCCGACAAGTTTTCCAGAATCAAGTCTATTAATACCAACATCTATTACTACCGCACCTTCTTTGACCATAGATTCTTTAACAAAATTTGCCCTTCCAATTGCGGCAACAATTATATCAGCCTCTCTTAATAGCCGATCTAGATTTTGGGTTCTTGAATGACAAATAGTTACAGTAGCATTTTTTTGAAGTAAAAGTATTGATACTGGTTTTCCAACTATGTTACTCCTACCCAAAACTACAGCATTTTTTCCCTCTATCTCTAAATTGTAATGTTCTAGCATTTTAATAATCCCATGAGGAGTACATGCAATGAAAGAAGGTTTCCCTTCAAAAAGATTTCCTGCGTTAACAGGATGGAATCCATCAACATCCTTATCTGGATTAACCGAGTTTAAAACTTTTGTTTCATCTATATGACTAGGTAAAGGTAATTGAATTAAGATTCCATTAATATTTTCTTGATTATTAAGTTTATCAATTAAGTTTAAAAGATCACTCTCAGTAGTATTCTCAGGTAATTTATGTTCTTCTGAATATATTCCGACATTCTCACAAGCTTTTCTTTTGTTTCTAACATAAATCTGGGAAGGACCGTCTTCCCCTACTAAAACTGCTGCTAAGCCAGGTATAGCTGATGATTGATTTTTAAGATCATCAACTTGATTTTTTATTTGACCCCTTATTTTTTCTGAAACGATTTTTCCATCTATAATTTTTTTATCCATGATTAGCTCCTTGGAAAATGATTTAGAGGCCCACATCCGCTACCAATATCTAACGATTTTTTTATACCAAATGAAACAAACTCCTTAGCTTTCTTTACAGCATTTGGCAAAGAATAATTCTTAGCAAGGTAACCAGATATGGCTGCAGAAAGCGTACATCCTGTTCCATGAGTATTTACTGTATTATACCTTTTTGATTCATACTTATAAATTTTGTTATTAAATATAAGATAGTCATTTGAATATTTATTATTTGATAGGTGGCCGCCTTTTATTAAAATATTAATTGAGAATTGCTTATTAATTTTCTTAATATATTTTAGTAAATTTTCTTCATTAGTTATTTTACAATTAAATAATTTATTTGCTTCATGAATGTTTGGCGTAATTAAATAACAATATGGAAGGACATTCTTTTTATAAAAATTAATTGCATTTTCTTTTAATAAATAATCACCAGATTTAGATATCATTACGGGGTCGGAAATAATTTGTAAATTTTTATATTTTTTTAAAGTATTGATAACAACCTTCATTATCTTTGAATCATACAGCATTCCTAGTTTTATATTTTTAATTTTAAAATCAGACATCACTGTATTTATTTGATTTTCAATGGTTTTGTCAGGAATCCTGAGTATTTCATTAACAAATTTACTATTTTGTGCGGTAACACATGTTATTACGGAGGAACCATAGACTGATATCGAATTTAATGTTTTTATATCAGCCTGAATTCCTGCACCACCACCTGAGTCTGACCCAGCAATTGTCATAACCTGAGGAACTGTTTTTATCATAATAATAATAATATAATAATTTATTAATATGAAAAATTTTGAGGTTTATATCGAAGATAGATTTGAGGATAGATCTTTGGAATTTTTTATTGATTCCAAACATCTTAAAATATTTTTAAATCAAGGAACATCTTTTGGATCAAGTCATGATACAACTTCGCTTACAATCGAAGCTATAAAATACGTTTATGAAAAAATAGGCTCAGCCACTGATTGTCTAGACTTAGGCTCAGGATCAGGCATTTTATCTATTTTGCTTTCTAAACTTAATTATTTAAATATTTATGCATGTGAGAACGATCACCATGCTATCGAAGAATCGCTTTTAAATTTTAAATCTAATTTAAGTAATGATTTTCCAAAATTCATAAAAGAGCCTTTTCGTAAGAATGATTTTTATAATCTAATTGTTTGTAATATATCTGGAGGTTTTATACCAAATAATATTAATAATTTCTCACTTTCATTGAAAAAGGACGGTTTGTTAATAGTCTCCGGCTTCAATTCAGAGAAAAAACTTCAGATAATTGATATTTCCATGAAAAATAATCTAAAATTTGTTAAATCTTTTGAGAATCAGCCATGGATATCAATAATTTTTCAAAAATCTTAGAATCTTGCGGGAATTTAGTTAAAATATATACTTATATATACCATAGAGCATGGTTAAAAAGCTTCTCATAGCTCATGAGTTAAAAGAGCAAGTGAGGTGTTTTAAACTTATCAAGAACCCCCTAGACCCTGAGTGTAATTATGTATAAGAAAACATTATATGAAAAGAGTTATGAACATGATGCTTGCGGCGTTGGATTCGTAGCTAATATAGATGGAGTTAGATCCAATAAAGTTCTAAAAAAAGGACTTGAGGCTGTTATCAATCTTACGCATCGTGGCGCGGTTGGCGGAGATAAAAAAACCGGAGATGGTGCGGGTGTTCTCACTCAATTACCTTTTGAACTATTTGATGAATTTCTATCAAAAGAAGATATAGGTCAAATTACCATTGGAAATTTTGCTGTTGGTATGTATTTCTTACCAAAAAAAGAGAATTTAGCTCACAAGTCAAGTCTGAACTTGATTAATAAATCTTTAAAGGATCATAATTTAAAATTAATATCATCCAGGGAAGTTCCAACTAATGATTCAGCATTAGGTGAAAGAGCTTTAGATGCTAAGCCAGGAATTTTTCAATTTTTTGTTAAAGATAATAATTTCATCGATCAAACTGATTTCGAAAGAAAGCTATATATATTAAGAAAAACAATAGCAAAAGCTGCAGACAAAAGCAAAATCAATGATCTTTATTGTTGTTCTTTCTCAAGTAAATCCATTGTATACAAAGGCATGTTGCAAGCGCATCAACTTGATCAATTTTATCTTGATCTCAGAAATCCAAATTATAAAACTAACAAGGTTATTTTCCATCAAAGATATAGCACAAATACTTTCCCCGAGTGGAAATTAGCTCAACCATTTAGATTTTTGGCACACAATGGGGAAATTAACACCATTAAAGGTAATACAAACTGGATGAAAGCCAGAGAAATGGAATGTAATTCAAGGGTCTGGAAATCAGATATAGAAAAAATTAAACCTTTTATTATGCCTGGCGGGAGCGATTCGGCAGAGCTTGATAATGCATTGGAACTTATGGGATTAACTAGTGATGCTGTATTAAGATCAATTTCAAGATTAATACCTGAAGCCTATGAAAAAGATTCTAGCTTTAATTCAGATTTGAAAAGTTTTTATGAGAATTCCTCATGTTTTTTAGAACCTTGGGATGGACCCGCTGCACTTGTCTTTACTAATGGGAATATTATTGGAGCTGCTCTTGATAGGAATGGTTTGAGACCCGTTAGATATCATATAACAAAAGACAATATGATTATACTTGGTTCCGAAGCTGGGATGGTTAGCATAGATCCCTCTGACATTATCCGATCCGGAAGGATTGCACCAGGTAAAATGATCGCTGTAGATTCTGAAAGAAAAATATTGCTAAGTGATACTGAGATTAAATCCGAAATATGTAGTACTCATGATTATAATAAATGGTGTGAAAATAACATTCACTCAATAAGTGAGATAATTAAAAGTGAAAATATTAAAAATGAAGGCTCACAAATCAAATCTGAGGATTTATTAACTCTGCAAAAAGCATTTGGATATTCCCTTGAAGATCTAGAAAGGCTTTTTGAACCAATGAGTTTAACTGGCAAGGAGCCAATTGGTTCAATGGGAGACGATACTCCGATTGCCGCACTTTCATCTAAACCTCAATCTGTTTTTAATTACTTTAAACAAAGTTTTGCTCAGGTTACTAATCCACCAATTGATCCTTACAGAGAAGATAGCGTAATGTCTTTGAGAGTAATTTTAGGAGATAAGTCTTCTTTTTTTGATTTTGAAAATAATAAAAATAAATTTTTCTATCTAGATTCGCCTGTTTTGACAAACAAAGAAATAAATTTTTTATATAGTTTTAAAGAAACGGAATTTAAAGTGTCCAAAATTGATACAACATATTTTATTTCAAAAAGGTCAGATCTATCTAAGTCTATTGATCAAATTACAGAGAAAGTTCTTAATTCTGTCAGAGATGGATCCAAAGTTGTAATACTGAGTGACAAAGCTATAAATAATGAAAAAGCGGCAGTTCCAATTCAAATACTAGTTTCTAATATTCATAATTCTTTAATTGAGAATGGTTTAAGAATGAAAACATCTATAATTGTAGAGTCTGGTGAAGTTAAGGAGGACCATCATGTTTGCTGCCTTCTTGGATATGGAGCATCTGCTGTTCATCCTTATTTAGCTTTCGAAAGTGCTAAAGATTGGATGAAAAAATTTGATGGTGATTCAAAAGAATATGAGGCTAATTACAAGCTAGGCCTAGAAAGAGGGATATTAAAAGTTTTATCTAAAATGGGTATTAGCACAGTTGCAAGCTATACAGGATCTCAAATTTTTGAAATAATCGGAATTGATTCAAAAACCACTCGTAAATATTTTCCTGGAACTGTTACAAGGATTGAGGGAGTATCTATTAAGAATATTGAAAAAGATATCCTTTCATTACATTCTAATGCATTTTTGAAGAATGAAGATGATAAATTAAAAGAAGAGGGAATATATAGGTTTAGAAAGGACGGTGAATACCATTCTCTTAACCCCCCAATATTTAAAGCCATAAGGAAATTATCAAAGACTGCCTCATATGATGACTATTTAAAGTTTAATGCTTTACACGAAACTAGGTCCCCATCATTAATAAGAGATCTTTTTGAATTTTCATCTATCGGTGAAATACCAATCGATCAGGTTGAATCCGAGGAAGAGATAATGAAAAGATTTAGGACTGGTGCCATGTCTCATGGTGCTTTAAGTACAGAAGCTCATGAAGCAGTTGCGGTAGCCATGAATAGAATCGGTGGAAAAAGTAACAGTGGAGAAGGTGGAGAAAATTCTGAAAGATTTAAAGTTGAAACAAATGGTGATTCAAAGAACAGTGTAATAAAGCAGGTAGCCTCGGGAAGGTTTGGAGTTACCCCTGAATATCTGTCCTCAGCAGAGCAAATTGAGATTAAAATGGCTCAAGGGGCAAAACCCGGTGAAGGTGGGCAAATTCCTGGAAACAAAGTTACTGAGGAAATTGCTTCACAAAGAAACTCTATCCCTGGCGTGGGTTTAATTTCACCTCCGCCTCATCATGATATTTATAGTATTGAAGATTTGGCCCAATTAATTTATGACTTAAAACATTCAAATGTTAATGCTAAAGTTGGAGTAAAACTTGTTTCAGAAGTTGGTGTAGGAACTGTTGCTGCTGGTGTTGCAAAGGGATACGCTGATTATATTCAAATCAGTGGATGTGAAGGTGGCACAGGAGCATCGCCGCTTGGATCAATTAAGCATGCTGGAATACCATGGGAAATGGGTCTTTCAGAAACACATCAGGTTTTAGTTATGAATGATTTAAGAGGTAAGGTTACATTGACAGTTGATGGTGGATTTCAAAGAGGTTTTGATGTTGTTGTAGCCGCGATATTAGGTGCTGAAGAATTTGGATTTGGTACGTCTGTTTTAGTAGCTTTAGGGTGCGTAATGGCTAGACAGTGTCATTTAAATACGTGTCCTGTTGGAATTGCTTCACAAAAACCTGAATTAAGAAAGAAGTTCCCCGGCATACCTGAGCAGGCAGTAAACTATCTGTTTTCTATTGCGCATGATATAAGAAAAATTTTGTCAGAAATTGGTGTTAGATCCTTAGACGATATTATAGGAAGAACTGAATTTATAAAACAAAAAAAGGATGTAGATTTTAATAAAACAAAAAATATTGATTTATCTCGAATAATTGCTGATCCTGATCCATCAAACTCGAAACCAAGAAAACGAATATTAGAACGAAATAATAGAAACGAAGATCCTCTAGATTTTGAATTAATTAACTATTTCAGAAAAAGTATTGATGAGCTTGTCCCTAATCAACTAGACCTAAACATTACAACTGTTGACAGAACAGTTGGTGCTATTCTATCAGGGGCAATAGCGAAAAAATATGGAAATAAAGGCCTGCCTGATGACACTATTAATATTAATTTTAAAGGTATTGCTGGCCAGTCTTTTGGTGGTTACCTAATTAATGGTATTAATTTAACTTTAGAAGGTGAGGCTAATGATTATGTAGGCAAATCTATGAATGGTGGCTCCATAGCAATATATCCAAATACCAAAACAAATTTTGAAATTGAAGGTAATTCAATTGTTGGTAATACAGTGCTTTATGGTGCTACTGGCGGATCTCTCTTTGCCTCAGGATCAGCAGGTGAAAGATTTTGTGTTAGAAATAGCGGAGCTTTAACTGTCGTTGAGGGAGTTGGTGATCATGCATGTGAATATATGACAGGAGGAGAAGTGTATATTATTGGGCCCGTTGGTAAAAATTTAGGCGCTGGAATGTCAGGCGGAATAGCATATATCTATAATCAAAATAAAAATATTAATGACCAAGTTAATGACGAAATGGTTTACATTGATAAAATAAGTAAAAAAGATGAAAATAAAATTAAAGATATTTTAGAAAAACATTATGATTTAACTAAAAGTAAAAAGGCAAAGTATATTCTGGATAATTTTGATTCTGAGGTAAGTTCATTTATAAGAATAATACCTAAAGAGATTGAAAGAATATTAAGTTTAAATGGTATAAATATTGATGACTTTGATTTCTTAAACCCAAAGCTAAACTAACTTTTTTATAGAACTAAAAACTCCAAATCCTTTTTCATAACTATCTGAATTTTTTAGCTGAAGCCCTCTCATTGCTATCATTGCGGCATTATCAGTGCAGTATTCCAAAGATGGAATTATTATTTTTGAATTATTACCGAATTTTTTAGCAACTTTGTATCTAAGCCTTGAATTGCATGCAACACCACCGCAAATCAAGATTGATGAAGTTTTATGTATTTTATTTGCCAAATAAATCTTTTCAATTAATGAATCAACAATTGCTTCTTGATAACTAGCAGCTATGGACTCCTTATCTTTAATCCAATTATTATTTTTTTCTATGAAATATTTTAAAGATGTTTTGAGTCCGCTGAAGCTAAAATTTAACGAGTCTTTGCCTAAATTTGCAATAGGGAACTTATGAAAATTACTGTTTCCATTCTTTGATATTTGATCTATTTTCACCCCACCTGGATACCCAAGGCCTAAAATTTTCGCTCCTTTGTCAAAAGCTTCACCCGCAGCGTCATCAATCGTATTTCCAATTAGTTCAAAATTTATTTGATTTTTTAAAATATAGAGACTCGTATGGCCTCCTGAAACAACTAGGCACAATGCAGGAAACTTAATTTTAGATTCTAAAAAACAGGATGCTATATGTCCTTCAATATGATTGATAGGATAAATCGGTATATTGTTTATTAACGATATAGTTTTAGCTGCAGTCACTCCTATCATCAAGCAATTTACCAACCCTGGACCATTAGTAACAAAAACTTTTTTTATATCTGTTAAAGTTAATCCACTGTCTTTTAAAGACTTGTCTATAACATAAGTAATTTTTTCTGTATGATTTTTTGAGGCAATATCTGGTAAAACACCTCCAAACTCACTATGAATAGCTTCTTGACTAAATACTGTATTTGATAAAACCCTACCTACCTGATCAATAATTGCACAACAGGTCTCATCACATGAAGTTTCAATAGCTAAATAATGTTCCTTAACCATATATGAGATTATAATAATTTTTTATAATTTAAAAAATATATATTATGGTAAAATCTATCTTGGTATCTAATAATGGTCAAAAGAAATAGTAAAATAGAAGTTAATCAGGATTATGTAACTAGAGATCCATTTCCAAATTCACATAAAATATACGTAAAAGGTGAGTTGCATAAAGATATAAATGTTGCTATGAGAGAGATTGTTGTTGATGAAAATGGTAAATCTCCAACTAGTTATGCAACATATGACACAAGCGGGGCCTATACTGACCCAAATATTGCAATTGATATTAAAAAGGGGCTACCAAAAATTAGAGAAAATTGGATTCTTAATAGAAATGATGTTTCATTTGCAAGTGAATTTTCATCTGCTTTCACAAATATACAAAGAGATAAGAATGAGCTTATACCCTTAACTTTTTTAAATAGAAAACCTCTTGTTGCTAAAGATAATAATAATGTTACTCAAATGCATTATGCAAAAAAAGGAATAATTACCCCTGAAATGGAGTATGTGTCAATTAGAGAGAATCAAAAAATTCATGATTTACTAGATAATCAAGATTTGTTTTTTAATCATCCTGGTGAACAATTTAATTCGCAAATGCCTATAAAGCCTATTACTCCAGAATTTGTAAGAGATGAAATTGCGTCAGGTAGAGCAATAATACCAGCAAACATAAACCATTCCGAAGCCGAACCAATGATAATAGGAACAAATTTTCTTGTCAAAATTAATGCCAATATTGGTAATTCTGCTGTTACGTCAAGTATTGGGGAAGAAGTTGAAAAAGCCGTTTGGGCTTGTAGATGGGGCGCAGATACTATTATGGATTTATCCACTGGTTCTAATATTCATCAAACTCGAGAATGGATTATAAGAAATTCACCTGTTCCCATCGGAACTGTTCCAATTTATCAAGCCTTAGAAAAAGTAAAAGGGATTGCAGAGGATCTTTCATGGGATGTTTTTAGAGATACATTAGTCGAGCAAGCAGAGCAGGGAGTTAGTTATTTTACTATTCATGCTGGTGTTTTACTCAGATATATCCCCATGACGGTAAGAAGGAGAACCGGAATTGTATCTAGAGGCGGATCAATTATGGCTAAATGGTGTCTTTCACATCACAAAGAGAACTTTTTATATACTCATTTTGAGGATATATGTGAGATCATGAAAAAATACGATGTTTCGTTTTCATTGGGGGATGGCTTAAGGCCAGGTTCGATATTTGATGCGAATGATGAAGCTCAATTCTCTGAGCTTGAGACATTAGGCGAGTTGACGAAGATTGCATGGAATAATGATATTCAGGTAATGATAGAGGGACCAGGACATGTTCCGATGCAAATGATTAAAGAAAATATGGATAAAGAAAATGATATTTGTGGGGGAGCCCCCTTTTATACTTTGGGCCCTTTGACTACTGACATTGCTCCAGGTTACGATCATATTACATCCGCCATCGGTGCTGCCATGATTGGTTGGTATGGAACTTCAATGTTGTGTTATGTTACACCCAAAGAACACCTTGGACTTCCGAATAAAGATGATGTAAAAACAGGAGTTGTAACATATAAAATAGCAGCTCATGCTGCTAATCTAGCCAAAGGACATATTACAGCTCAAATTAGAGATAATTTATTAAGTAAGGCAAGATTTGAATTTAGATGGAAAGATCAATTTAATTTGTCATTAGATCCTGATACGGCCAGGCTTTTTCATGATGAAACTTTACCATCTGAGGGTGCTAAAGTTGCTCATTTCTGTTCAATGTGTGGACCTAAGTTTTGTTCAATGAAAATTTCACAAGATATTTTAGATAAATTTGGAAATAATAAAGAAGTTGATAATGAAATGAAGAAAAAATCAAAAGAATTTAAAGATACTGGTAGTGAAATATATATTAAAATAAATTCTCAGGATTAGCATTATTTATGCCAAAAAGAAATGATATTAAATCTATTTTAGTAATAGGTTCTGGGCCCATAGTAATAGGCCAAGCTTGTGAATTTGACTACTCTGGAACTCAAGCATGTAAAGCTTTAAAAGAAGAAGGCTATAAAGTAATTTTAGTTAATAGCAATCCTGCCACAATAATGACAGACCCAGATTTTTCACATAGGACTTATGTTGAGCCGCTCACAACAGAAGTTATAGAGAAAATTATAGTAAATGAAAAACCCGACGCACTTCTTCCTACTATTGGGGGCCAAACTGCTTTAAACCTAGCTATGAGTTTAAACGAACTTGGTATTTTAAAGAAGTATAATGTCGAATTAATTGGTGCAAGCGTTGAATCAATTGATAAGGCTGAAAAAAGAGAAAAATTCAAACAAGCCATGGAAAAGATAGGTCTTAGGGTCCCAAAAAGCATTATAGTTAACAATTTAGAACAAGGTTTGAATGATATTTCTAAAATCGGGTTTCCTGCAATTCTTCGCCCATCCTTTACCCTAGGCGGTACTGGTGGAAGTATTTCTTATAGTGAAAAAGATTTTGAATCATTATTAAAATCTGCACTCGATTCCTCTCCTGTATCAGAAGTTCAAGTTGATGAATCAATAGTGGGTTGGAAAGAATATGAACTGGAGGTAGTCAGGGATAAAAATGATAATGTAATTATTATTTGCTCAATAGAAAATTTTGACCCAATGGGAATCCATACAGGTGATAGTATTACTGTAGCTCCTGCACAAACACTTACTGATAAGCAATATCAAAAATTAAGGAATTACTCGATAGATATTATTAGGGAAATAGGTGTTGATACAGGAGGCTCAAACATTCAATTTGGTGTTAATCCAGACAACGGAGATGTAGTTGTAATAGAAATGAACCCAAGAGTTTCAAGGAGCTCTGCTTTGGCATCAAAGGCAACAGGATATCCAATTGCAAAAATTGCAGCAAAACTTGCAATCGGATATACGCTTGATGAATTACCAAATGATATAACACGAGATACTCCTGCATCATTTGAGCCAACCTTAGATTATGTGGTCGTTAAAATACCAAGGTTTACTTTTGAAAAATTTCCTCAAACACGACCTGAATTAGGAACACAGATGAAATCTGTTGGGGAGGTTATGTCAATTGGTAGTAATTTTAAAGAGGCTTTGGGAAAAGCTTTAAGATCACTTGAAACGGATACCTTTGGTTTTGATGACTTTACCATAGATAAAAACTTAGTTTTAGAAGTACTAAATTCTAATAATCCTAAGAAGCTTTGGTTTCTAGCAAATGCTTTCAGGCTAGGTTTGTCAGTTGATGAAATTTTTGATATAACAAAAATTGATAGGTGGTTTCTGAATAATATTAAAGAGATTATGGCTATAGAGAAAGAGCTCACCGATGAAGAGATTAATGTTGACGGAATATTGAACGCAAAGAAAAATGGAATTTCTGATAAGTTTATAGCTCATTTAAAAAAATGTGATGAGGATGAAATAAGAGCATTTAGGATGAAAAATAAAATTGAACCGACTTTTAAAATGGTTGATACCTGCGCTGCAGAATTTGAAGCATTTACTCCATATTTATATTCCACATACCAGGATGAAGATGAATCAAGTCCTGATAGATTAAAAAAAATAATGATTTTAGGCGGTGGTCCTAATCGAATAGGCCAAGGAATTGAATTTGATTATTGTTGTGTTCATGCATCTTTTGCACTTAAGGAAGATGGATTTCAAACAATTATGGTTAATTGTAATCCTGAGACAGTAAGCACTGATTACGATACATCTGATAAACTATATTTTGAACCACTAACGATAGAAGATACTTTATCTATTATAAATAAAGAGAACCCCGATGGGATTATTGTACATTTCGGTGGACAAACTCCGCTAAAACTTTCTTTGGATATTGAATCATCTGGTGGAAAAATAATTGGTACCTCACCAGATAGTATAGACTTGGCCGAGGATAGAGAAAGATTTAATAAATTGATGAAAGAATTATCTGTGCGTCAGCCAGATTCTGTGATTGCAAAATCTTCTGATGATGCAATTTCAAAGTCAGCAAAGTTAGGATTTCCTATAATTGTGAGGCCCTCATATGTTTTAGGTGGTAGAGCAATGGAAATAGTTTATTCCGAGAAAGATTTGGAAAGGTATCTGAATGAGGCAGTTAAAGCATCAAATGAGAGACCAGTATTGATGGATAAATTTCTCAATGATGCAAAAGAAGTAGATGTTGATGCTATTTCAGATGGTAAAAGAGTAACAATTTGTGGGATTTTGGAGCATATTGAAGAAGCAGGTATACATTCAGGTGATAGCACAATGGTTTTACCACCCCATACGCTTTCAAATAATATTTTAAATGAGATAAAGGATAAAACTCGAAATATTGCTCTTAAGATTAAAGTGAAAGGTTTTTTAAATATCCAGTATGCAATAAAGGATGAAAAACTTTACATAATTGAAGTTAATCCAAGGGCAAGCAGAACAATACCATTTATTTCTAAGGCAATCGGAGTTCCACTAGCAAAATTATCCGCTAGAATTATGGCAGGTAAGACTTTAGACGAACTAGAAATGCCAGATGATTTTAAAATTGATCATTACTGTGTCAAAGAATCTGTTTTCCCATTTATTAAGTTCCCAAATGTAGATACAATTCTAGGTCCCGAAATGAAATCAACAGGTGAGGTAATGGGAATTGATAAAGATTTAAAAGCTGCATTTGCAAAAGCACAAATCGCAGCAGGTAATAAATTACCTCTTACAGGAACAGCTTTTATTAGTGTTAAGGATGATGATAAAAGCAAAATAGTTAATGTTGCTAAAAAATTGATTGAATTGGGATTTAATTTGATTACAACTGCGGGTACAAATGATTTTCTTAATAAATATGAACTAAAATCAAGTATGGTAAAAAAAGTTAAAGATGGAAGCCCAAATATAATTGATCTTATCAAAGATAATAAAATAGATTTAGTTATTAATACAACATTAAGCAGTAAAGAAATTATAGAATCATTCTCCATCAGAAGAACTTCTCTTGTTAAACAAATCCCATATTTTACTACTCTGTCTGGAGCTATAGCTGGAGTAGATGCAATTGAATATATGATTAAAGATGATATTAAAGTAAAACCATTGCAGGATTATTTTTAGAGGTATAATTATTTATGGATAAAATACCAATTTCATCGAATGGTTTTGAATTTCTTCAAAAAGAACTTAAAAGATTAAAGAATGAAGAAAGACCTAAAGTTATCAAAATGATTGAGTTTGCAAGATCATTAGGTGATCTATCCGAAAATGCAGAATATGAAACCGCCAAAGATAGACAGGCTTTTATAGACAAAAGAATTGGAGAATTAGAAACAAAGCTTGCGTCTTGCAATGTTATTGATATAAGTAAAATCACAAATAAATCAAAGATTATTTTTGGCCTATCTTTTGAAATTGAAGATATTCAAACAGGCGAAATAAAGAAATATCAACTTTTGGGGCCTGAGGAATCAGATCCAGATAAAGGCTCAATTTCTATTGAATCTCCTCTAGGAAGAGGTGTCATTGGCAAAATGGAAGGTGATGAGTTTTCTATCAAAACTCCCTCCGGCGTTAAGGAATACTTACTAAATAAAATTTTCTAATGAAGTTTTTTTTTCTTTCATTTCTTTTTTTTGCTCTTGATAAAGTATCTAAATATATTATTAATTTAAAACTCTTGATTGGTGATAAAATAGAGATTACTTCTTTTTTTAATATAGTGAATTATAAAAACACAGGTTTTATTTTTGGTATTTTTTCTGAAATCCCGTACATGCTATATTTAATTATAAACATTTTTTTATTTATTATAGTCATGTATATTTTGCTCAAACTTTATTTTGAAAATAATAGACTACTTATGCCTTTGTCATTGATTACTGGTGGGGGCATTGGAAATTTAATTGAAAGATTTTTTTATAATGGTGTTACAGACTTTATAGACATATATTATAAATCTTATCATTGGCCAGCTTTTAATTTTGCGGATCTATTTATTTCATCTGGTATTATTATTTTTGTTTTATTAAATATTACGGAGAATAGAAATTGTTCACAGGCATAGTAGAAGAAATTGGAACTTTAAGTAAGATTGAAAATATTAGTTCGGGTGAAAAATTAATTACTATTAAATGTAAAAAAATTCTTAAACCAAAATTAAAATTGGGTGACTCGATATCCATTAACGGAACATGTTTAACAGTTACTAAACTTGGCAAAACCTTTTTTAGTATTTTGACCTCGCTCGAAACCTTATCAAAAACTAACCTCGGCGAAAGAAAGGTTGGAGATATAATTAATCTTGAAAGGGCGATGAAAGCTAATGGTAGATTCGGCGGCCATATTGTTAGCGGTCATATTGATAGTATTGGGGAGATTCTATTTGCAGAAAAATCAGGTAAATCCACTGAGTATTGGTTTAAAATTAAATCAAAATATAAAAAATATTTAATTGATAAAGGTTCTATTTGTATAGATGGAATTAGCTTGACAGTTAATGAAGTTAAGAATAATACTTTCTCAGTTAATATTATTCCACACACTGATTCTGAAACTAATTCCAAAGCTTGGAAAAAAAACCAAAAAGTAAATTTAGAATTTGATCAAGTTGCTAAGTATCTAGAAAAATTGGTGAAACGTTGAAAAGTATTTTTTTAGTTGGTTTTATGGGTGCTGGAAAAACTACTGTTGGGATAGAACTAGCTAAAAAATTAAGTTACAAACTCATAGATACTGATCAGTCTATAGAAAATGATCAATCAAGGAAAATTAAAAATATTTTTTCTGAAGATGGTGAACCTTTTTTTAGGAATTTAGAAACACTTAAATTAAAAGAATTAATTAATGAGGAAAATGCTATTATTTCCACCGGCGGTGGAATAGTTCTAAAGGATGAAAATAGATCAATTCTCAATGATCTTTTTACAATATATCTCAAAGCAGATTTTGAAAATATCTTTAACCGTATTAAGCAAGACACCTCCAGACCATTGCTGCTAACCGATGATCCATATAATACTGCGAAAGATATTTTTAAATCACGCCAAAGCATCTATGAGTCTTTTAAAGTACATGTTTGTACGGACAACATGTCCCCACAGCAAGTTGTTGATGAAATAATCAATTTATATAATGCATAATTCAAATTTATCCGATTCTATCAAGGACCTGTTTAAATCAAAAGGTATTGATCTAGTAGGATTTTCAAAAATCCAGAATATTAAAGATTTTGACTATATGAATGATTGGTTAAAAAATGGATTTCATGCTGAAATGAAGTATCTAGAGAACCCAAAAAGACAAGAGCCAGCTTCATCAATTGATTCATCATATGTAAGCGTAATATCATGTGCAATTAATTATAATTTGTTTGATATCAGAGAAAATTCTTTAAATTCAAAAAAAAATAATATGGCTTGGATTGCAAGATATGCCGTAATCGATGACTATCATAAAATTTTAAAAAAATTAATAGACAATCTTATGAAAGAGGTATTAAAAATACATAAACTTAATTATAAAGTTTATATTGATACGGGCCCACTACTTGAACGTGCTTACTCAAAATATGCCGGAATAGGTTGGGTAGGAAAGAATTCTTGTATTATTAATAAAGAGCTAGGATCTTTTTTCTTTTTATGTGAAATATTAATCGACAAGCCTTTAATTTATGACAACCCAGTTAATGAAATGTGCGGAACCTGTACAAAATGTATAGATAGCTGTCCTACAAATGCAATTGTCAAAAATAAGCAAATTGATTCTAATAAATGTATATCCTATCTTACTATTGAGAATAAAAATACGATAGATAATGACCTTGCTTCGCAAATTTCAAATAATGTTTATGGTTGTGATATATGTCAGGAAGTTTGTCCATGGAATAGAAGGGTTAAAATAAAAGAAAATTTTAATTGGAACATTAGGAATTATTTTATCTCACCTGATTTAGACGAATTACTAAACTTAATAGAAAATGATTGGGAAGAAATTAAAATAAATAGCCCTTTGAAAAGAGCAAAGAAACAAGGGTTAATTAGAAATATTTTGCTTGCTATGGCCAATACTAAAGATAAAAAATATCTCAAAAGAATTAAATATTATCTAACTAATGAAAATCAGGTACTAGCAACAACAGCAAAACAAGCTATATTTATAATTGATAAATAGTTTTAATTAATTTCTAATTTTAGGGAGAGTTATTATGAGTAATGAAAGAGAAGGTGCAGTAACTTTAAAAGGCAATCCCATAACTCTTGTGGGACCAGAATTAAAAGTCGGTGACAAAGCCCCTGATTTCGTCTGTAATCAAGGCCTTATGCCAGAAGTCGGACTCGCCGATATGGGAGAGTCGATAAAAGTTTTTAATGTTATTTTGTCTGTTGATACACCTGTATGTTCCGCGCAAACAAGGAAGTTTAATGAGGCTGCTGCAGAGTTTTCTGGAAATTTAAAGATTTATACTGTTAGTGCCGACTTGCCATTTGCCCAAAAAAGATTTTGTGGGGCTGAAGGAATAGATAAAGTTGAAAATATCTCTGATTATTTGGGAAATAGTTTTGGTGAAGCTTATGGAATTCTAATAAAGGACAAAGGTCTTCTCGCAAGGGCAATCTTTGTTGCAGATAAAGATAACACTCTAAAGCATGTTGAGTATGTTTCGGAAATTTCAGAAGAGCCTAATTATGAAACAGCGTTAAGCGTTATCAAGGACCTATTATAGTTATGGCAATAACCAAAGAAAAAGTGCTTGAAGCTTTATCTCACGTTTATGATCCAGAAATACCGATTGATATCGTTAATTTAGGATTAGTATATGATGTAGAAATTGATGGTGATATAGTGAATTTAAAAATGACTATGACATCACCTGGCTGTCCTTCAGCTCGTGAAATAATCCTTGAGTCTCAAACTCTTGTAAGTGAACTTGATGAAGTTAAAGAAGCAAATGTTGAAGTAGTATGGGACCCACCGTGGACACCTGAAAAAATGAGCGATGAAGCCCGTGCAAGCATGGGAATTGATTAATGGCTAAATTGCTTGAAGGGAAAAAAGCACCATCTTTTGAATATACCAATCTAAGGGGCAAAAAAATATCTTTAAATGATTTTTTGGGCTCTAAAGTTTTGATTTATTTTTATCCAAGAGATAATACTCCTGGTTGTACAAAACAAGCATGTTCCTTAAGAGATTCAATGAATTTGCTTAAAAAGATGAATATCAAAGTAATTGGAGTTAGTAAAGATTCTGAAAAATCTCACAATAATTTTACATCAAAATATGATTTAAATTTCGATTTAGTCTCAGATGAAAGTAAAAAAATAATTAAATTGTATGGGGTTCTTAATGAAAAAGGCTCAGCTTCAAGAAAAAGTTTTTTACTAGATGAGAAACATACAATTTTAAAAATTTGGGATAAAGTTAAGGCTGCTGAGCATGCTGAAGAAGTTCTAGAATTTGTAAACAGTTAATATGATTATCTATATAACTGCAAACGATACTGAAATAGGGAAAACTTTTGTTACTTCTTTAATTCTAAATTCTTTATCAACAAAAAATAAGCTTTCGAAAATCGCTATGATAAAACCAATTGAATCAGGTGTAAAAAACTATAAGGATTCAGATCTAGGAGTAATTAATCATAATAATAAAAATTTAAAAAATATAGATTATTTTAATTTTTATTCATTTAAAGAACCTATATCTCCTTACACAGCTAGCCTTATAGAAAATAAAAAGGTTAATTACAAAAGTTTAATAAAAAAAATCAACTTAATTAATCAGGATTACGATATTACCATTATTGAAGGAGCGGGGGGCTTGATGGTACCAATAACAAGCAATAAAAAGATTATTGATATGATAAAAGATCTAAATTCAAACTGCTACCTTGTAGTGAATCCAAATCTAGGAACAATAAATCACACATGCTTATCTATTCAGTCAATTAGAAAATATAATATTAAATTTAAAGGCATAATTATCAATAGTTACCCTAATAGCCCCGGAATTTCTGAAATATATAATCCAATATTTTTTTCAAACAATAAAATTAAAATTCAGGGCGTTATCCCAAGCATTAAAAAAAATGAAACAAGTAAGCTTTATCTTAAATCGAGCAGCTGTTTATCTAAGGATTTAGGCGGAAAATTTGATGAAGATAATTTTATAAAATCTTGTAAAAAGCTTTTTAAAAAAAGACATTTATAGGCAGTTTGACTGCATATTTTGCTATGATATTATTATTCAGACCCGAGTAAAGTCGCAAAAAAAACAAGGGATATTTAGAGAGTTGTCAAAGAAATTAATCTTAATTACACTTGGTACGTTTATAGCTACACTTGTGATAGTTTATTTTGGTTTTATTAAGGAATATGAACCACATCAACCCATAGCTTTTAGTCATAAAATTCATTCAGGCGTGAATAATATTCCATGTACATATTGTCATTCCTATGTTGCTAAGTCATCTCAGCCAGGAATTCCCTCGGTCCAGCAATGTATGGGCTGTCATACTTATGTTAATGCAAAGTATGATTCCAATGATCCTGATAGAATCTATGAGTATAATGGAGAGCAAATTGATCCAAATAATTATCTTTATGATGGCAGAAAAAGAATAGTATTTGAAAATGAAATAAAAAAACTAACAGGTTATTGGGATAGAAAAGAGCCTATTGTATGGGTCAATTATCATTATGTTGCCGAGCATGCTAAATTTCCTCATAAACCTCACATTAGATATGGGCTCGAGTGTACGACCTGTCATGGAAATGTTGAAAATATTGATCAACCTAGACCTATTGTTAAAATGCAAATGGGATGGTGTATAAGTTGCCATGAAGAAAAATTAGATATTAACTTTAAAAAAATTGCTGAGAAACACCCTGGTATGCAAGATCTATCAGATTTTGATAAAAGAATTATGTCATATACTGGAAGGATTAGAGCAGATAAACTATATAAAAATTATGATCATCAGCTCGGCGATAAGCATACTGATGAAGACGGAGCGCCTAAGCTAATAAATATTAATCAGGAGGTTGCATGGCTAAAAGACTGTGGAACATGTCATTATTAGTTGTTAATTCATAATGGATAAAGAAAAGCAAAAAAATAACACTGGAACTTTGAATAGAAGAGATTTCTTAAAAGCCTTAAGCGCCATTGGTGGGGCAGCTGTAATTTCTTCAGGATGTACACCGGAACCTCTAGATAAATTAGTTTCATATGCAGTTCCCCCAGATAACGTGATTCCTGGAATTGCTAATTATTATACATCTGTAATTCCAAATTCTCCTATTGGGACCCCTGTTGTAGTAAGAGTTAGAGAGGGAAGGGCTATTAAAGTTGAGGGAAATACAAATGATCCAATTACATCTGGTGGCACCTCAGCTGAAGATCAGGCTACATTACAAACACTATATGATCCTGATAGAATTAAACAACCATTATTTAGAAACAATAGAGAAAATTTGACTGCAATAACTTATGTCGCGGCAACAGATATTTTAGTAGAGAACATAAAAGATAGTTCAAAAAAAGGATATATTATTTCAAATAATACAACAGGCTGTTGTGATGATCTTCTAAATTCTCTTGCTGAAAAAATTAATGCAAAAAGAATAAAATATGAACCACTAAGCTATGAAAATATCAAGTATGCAAATCAAATATCATATGGAGAAAATAAATTACCTACATACCACATTGAAAAAGCAGATTATCTTCTGAACTTTGGAGCCGATTTTTTAGAGACATGGCTTTCACCATCTGAATATTCAAAAAGATTTACTGAAATGCATGCTTTTGATGGAAAAACTCGTGGCACATTTGTTCATATAGATCCCAAACTGACTCTAACTGGATCAATGGCTGACCAATGGGTTCCAATTTCTCCATATAAAAATCTTTATTTGGTTCTAGGAATCATAAATTATATAAAATTAAATAAATTAAATGTAAACCCAATTCCGAATACTTTTCCAAATTTGTATCAGTATTCTGTAAGTGAAACATCTAGAATTACTGGGGTTCCCGAAGAAACTATAATTAAAATTGCAAAAGATTTTACTTCCTCTAAGTCTTCTATTGCAATTGGTGGTGGCTATGCCTCCTCGGCATCAAATGATTATAAAACTATTGTAGCAATCAACCTTCTAAATGAAATAACAGGCAATGGGGATAAGATTGATTTTAATAATACACTGAAGCTATCAGATGCATCAAAATTCTCAGAGTTAAAATCTTTTATTAAAGATGCAAAATCTGGGAATGTAGATTTCGTTTTAGTTTATAATTGTAATCCAGTCTACAATGTTCCCAAGTCTTTTGGATTTGAGAAAGCTTTTAAAAAAATTAACCATAGAGTTTCTGCATCTATGTTATCTGATGAGACAACAGAACTATGTGATCTGATAATCCCAGATTTACACTCTTTTGAAAAATGGGGAGATTATGAGGGTAAAACAGGAAATAGATATATTATGCAGCCTGTAATGAAACCTCTCTACGATGGTGTGTCAATTGAGCAAACTCTTATTAATGTTATCAATAGAATTGTAGTTGATGATTCTAATAAAATTGATTCTGACTTCTATAATTTTTTAAGAAATAAATGGATGGAATATAGCCCTGAAGGAGAAAATTTTGAAAATTTCTGGAATAAAATTGTAAAAGACGGAGGAATTTTTAACAAAAATGACAGTTATTCTATTGCATCTTTTAATACAAATTTATCTTTAGGAAGCAATATTGATTCAGAAACGAAATCTTCAAATGATTCTCTTAGCTTATACATAACTCCTTCTTATAAGTTTTATGATGGTAGAAGTTCAAATAATTCTTGGTTACAGGAGCTCCCAGATTTATTAACAACTGCTGTTTGGGATTCTTGGGTTGAGATAAATTCTAATCTTGCAAAAAAATTAAATATTAAAGAAGGCGATTATCTAGAAATTTCTGCTAGCGGTAGAAAAATTATAACCCAGGCTTATCTAACACCTGCAATCAGTCCTGAAACTTTATCAATATCAATGGGTCAAGGTCATACATCGATGGGTAGATATGCAAAAGATCGAGGAGTTAATCCAATAGATTTAATATCTGACTCGATCGATAATAAGACTGGTGGACTAGATATAAAAATAAAAGTTAAAATTAAAAAGACTGGTGATTGGGAAAAGCTAGTAAAAGTTCAACACTCTTTCTCTCAAGAAAATAGAGATATAGTTCAGACTATACCAATGTCTAAATTGTTAAGTAAAGACGACCATCATCACGACCACCATGGTGGACATAAAGAATATGACATGTATCGAGAGTATGATTATTATGTTCACAAATGGGGGATGACAATTGATTTAGATAAATGTACTGGTTGTGGTGCATGTGTAGTAGCCTGCTATGCAGAGAATAACATTCCAGTTGTTGGTAAAGAGCAAGTTGGAAATGGTAGGCATATGTCATGGCTTACGCTAGAAAGATTTCAAGATGAAATTAAAGATGAGTCTACTGGGATAACAAGAATTGATACCAGAATTCTTCCACAAATGTGTCAACATTGTGAAAATGCACCTTGTGAACCTGTTTGTCCCGTATTTGCAACCTATCATAATCCTGAGGGAATAAATCTTATGGTATATAGCCGATGTGTTGGAACAAGATATTGCTCAAACAACTGCTCTTATAAAATCAGAAGATTCAACTGGTTTACCTATGCAGCCCCCGAGCCATTAAATTTACAGTTAAACCCCGATGTTACCGTTAGATCAAAAGGGGTAATGGAAAAATGTAATTTTTGTTTTCATAAAATAGGTATTGCAAAAGATAAAGCTAAAGATGAGAAAAGAAAAATGACAAATGATGAGATGCCAACTACTGCTTGCCAAACAGCATGTGGATGTGGAGCCATAGAATTTGGTGATTTAAATGATCCTGAAAGTAAGGTTGCTAAGTTATCACATGATAAAAGAGCATATTCACTTTTAGGCGAGCTGAATACAAGACCATCGGTAAAATATCTTAAAAAAATTGAAAAGGATAAAGCAAAAGCATGAGCAACTTTGATTCATTATCAGCTTCAGAAAAATATTCTCATTTAAATGAGACTGTTATGAATATGCTCAACAAACCTGGTTGGGGTTGGTGGGCAATTTTTGCAGTTGACATGATGTTTCTAGCTTTTGGAATCTATTGTTTCATATACCAAATATATACAGGTTTGGGAGTTGCTGGTTATAGCCACCCAGTCTTATGGGGAGTATATATTACAAACTTTGTTTTCTGGGTTGGTATTGCTCATTCAGGGACCTTAATCTCGGCGGTGCTTTTTTTATTTAGAGCAAGATTTAGAATGTCAATTTATAGAATTGCTGAGGCTATGACAGTATTTGCGGTTGCAACTGCAGGATTATTTCCAATCATTCATTTAGGAAGGCCTTGGAATTTTTATTGGCTTCTACCATATCCAAACCAAAGGGGTTTGTGGGTTAACTTTGACTCTCCACTTTTGTGGGATGTTTTTGCAGTAAGTACTTATGCAACCATTAGTTCAGTTTTCTTTTTTATCGGTATGATTCCTGATATTGCAGCTATTAGAGACACTGTAGTAGGAAAAGCAAAGAAGGTTTTTTATTCTGTAGCCTCATTGGGATGGAAAGGATCTAGTTGGGAATGGGGTCATTACACTAGAGCTTATTTTTATTTTGCATGTTTTGCAACTCCATTAGTAATATCAGTTCATAGTGTTGTTTCATGGGATTTTGCAATGGCAAATACTCCTGGGTGGCATACTACAATTTTTCCACCATATTTTGTTGCGGGTGCTATTTTTTCTGGTTTAGCAATGGTTATAACTTTATGTATACCCTTAAGATATATTTTTAAACTTGAAGATTATATTACAATGGATAATTTTGATGGAATGTCAAAAATGATTATTTTGACTTCAAGTATTGTTTTTTATGCATATTTAATTGAATTTTTTATTGCATGGTATAGCGGAAATAAATATGAATATGATCAGTTTATTTACAGAGCTGTTGGCGATTACGCTTTATTTTATTGGATTATGATGTTTTGTAATGGGATAGTTCCTCATTTATTATGGTTTAAAAAAATAAGGCATAATCTTATGATTCTTTTCATTATTACATTATTAATTAATATTGGAATGTGGTTTGAAAGATTTAATATTATTGTCATTTCACTTTCAAAAGAATTTGAACCTGGTTCCTGGGGATTATATAAACCCTCCTGGGTTGAGATTGGAATTACGGTCGGAAGCTTTGCATGGTTCTTTATGTTTTTCTTGATATTTGTGAGAACCCTTCCTGCCCTTTCTATTGCAGAGATAAAAGAAATATTACCTGTCCCTAAAAAGAATGGAGGCAGCTCTCATGAGTAAAAGTAATCAAAATATTCTTGGCATTTATACTTATGTTGATGTTCTTGTTGATGCAATAAAAAAATTAAGAGCAGAAGGTTTTGAGAATTTAAGAGTATTCTCTCCAGTTCCTAATCATGAAATAGAAGATGCTCTCGATACTGGAAAAGAGCCTAGTAAAGTAAAATATTTTACTTTTTGTGGAGCAATTTTAGGAGCCTTGGTTGGAGTATGCTTTACTGTTTTGACTTCAATAGACTGGCCAATAGTTACCAGCGCAAAACCGATTGTTTCAATTCCTCCTTATATGATTATTATATTTGAGTGTATGATCTTGATAGGAGGCCTTTCAACATTTTTAGGTCTATTAATTAATTCTCGTTTAAGAAAAGATACTCCCCCCGAGCTCTATGATGAAAGATTTAGTGACAATAAGTTTGGGATTTTAGTCAATTGCAATCCGGATGATTTAGAAAAAATTGAAAACATACTTCGTGATTTTGGTACTGATGAAGTTCAGGTAAATGGAGTTTTAAAAGAGGAAGCTAAAGTTGAAGAAGTAAAAGAGGAAGAAGTAAAAGAGGAAGAACCTAGCCCCGATACAACGGAGGTTAAGAATGATTAATAATTTTTTTAAATTTTTCTCTATAATGTTTTTACTAACATCTTTAAGTGCCAATGCACTTCCCTGGTCAACAGATATGTGGGACCATCCTAGTATCAAACCCTATGAAGAGGCTAGACCTTATCCTGAAAATAATATAAGAAGGGAAGAAACCGTAAGAGAGCTGAGCAGGGAGGAATATGAAGGAATTGCTACAGGACCTAATAGAGGTTCGGTTTCAATTGAAAAAGGAAAAGAGTTGTATGGAACATATTGTTACTCATGTCATGGCATGGACGGCGGTGGTTATGGTCCTGTTATTAAAAATGATTTAAGGAAAAATGCATATTTTTATCCAGTAAATTTAAAACAAGCTCAAACTCAAGGTAGAACCGATGGATACATATTTGCATATATAAGGTATGGCGGAAAAGTTATGATGCCGGCATATGGAAGAATTAATGAGCAAGAAGCCTGGGATATAGTTTATTATGTCAGATATCTACAAGGAAAAGTTAAATAATTTGGTGAAATTTTAAAAATGAGTCAAGATTTAAATAAAATATTAGTCTTTCCAAGAAAATTTACTTTATTTTTATATTCTGGAATTTTAATAGGCCTGTTGTCTTTCATATCTTATCTAATTTCAGGCCATGCTGACTTAGCTTGGTCTGCTTTCCATGTTAATTTTCTTTTTTGGGCAGGAGTTAGCCATGGTGGAATACTATTTGCTGCTGCAATGAGAATTACACAATCAAGTTGGGGAAGGCCCATGATGAGAATTTTTGAATCTTTTGGTTCATTTATCCCGATTGTGTTTATTTTTATAATTTTTCTATATATAGGTGGCGAGTATACACTTCCATATATGACAAAGGATTATGTTTATACCCAAAAAGTTCTCTGGCTAGGTGAGGGCTTTGTTTTTGGTAGAACTTTCTTAATGATAGGTGGATTGCATTTATTAATATATTTTTATTTATATAATTCATTGAGACAAGACTTAGCAGGGTCAACAATGACTAAAGGATTTTTTTCTTTTTTGTCTAAGCCTCTCTTAGAGAATGAGAATAATTTTGATTCTAAATTATATAAGTTATCAATAGCGATTGCTTTTATATATGCTTTATCAATGAGTTTTATAGCATTTGATTTTATAATGTCATTAGATACGCATTTCTACAGTACGCTATTTGGGATTTACTATTTTATGGCTTCAGTTTTGGCGGCTTTAATGCTGACAGTAATAATATCCTCAATGTTAACCTTAAAATTTAATTTACAAAAAGTTATTACTGAAATGCAATTTTATGATTGTGGAAAACTGATGTTTGGATTGTCAGTATTTTGGTTATACAGTATGTATTCCCAGTTTCTCCCAATTTGGTATGGGAATATGCCTGAAGAGACAGGATTTGTTGGATTAAGAGTTTTTGAAGAGCCTTATAAAACTTTCATTTGGGCTATTTTGACTTGCGTCTTTATAATTCCTTTTGTTTCATTGATTCCTAGGACAACTAAATTAGTAAAACCTATAATAGCTGCTATAGCATCTGTATCATTTTTTGGATTATTCTTGGAAAAAATCTGGTTGGTTTATCCTTCCTTAATGCATGATCATTTCCATATAGGATTGGAAATTATTCTTATAACTTTTGGATTTTTATGTTTATTTTTATTGTGTGTTACAAAATTTCTATCAATCTTCCCTGTTTACGTTTCAAAAGACAAATATTTATTAAAAAAGCTTGAGAATGGAGATCAACATTAATGGATAAAAAAAGTAATGTTCTTGGTAAAGCTGGTGCCGTTGGTTTTGCATTGGGAGTTTTTGGTTTTATATCACTTTTGATAACAATTTCATTCCTAGGCCCCTTTATTCCTCATCTAATCCGTATAGTATTTAATATATATTATGGCGGATAAAAAAATAACTTATAAAAATTCTGGTGTAAATATTGATGAAGGTAATTTATTTGTAAAAAAAATTCAACCATTTGTTAAAAGCACATCTACAAAAGATGTTCTTTCTGGAACTTCTTCATTTGCGGCATTATACAAATTAGATACTAATAAGATAAAAGATCCAATTCTAGTGTCATGTACTGATGGAGTTGGAACCAAAGTGCAGATAGGTGTTAAAACAAATAAAATCGATGGGTTGGGCATAGACTTGGTTGCCATGTGCATCAATGATCTTATATGTACTGGAGCCAAGCCTTTATTTTTTTTAGACTATATCTCTACATCTAAATTATCTGCAATTTATCATTCGAGAATTGTAAAAAGTATAAGCGTGGGATGTAATCAAGCAAAATGTTCAATTGTTGGAGGAGAGACAGCTGAGATGCCTGGCATGTATAAAAAAGGCGATTTTGATATTGCTGGTTTTAGTGTTGGAGTAGTTGATAAAAAGAATATTATTAAAAAAAATAATGTTAGAAAAGGAGATATCCTTATAGGTTTGGCGTCATCTGGCCCGCACTCGAATGGCTATTCTTTGATTAGAAAAATATACTCTACAAAAAAATTAACTGATTCATCTAATAAAAAACTTTTAAATGCAATAATGAAACCAACTAAAATATATTCAGAAATTATTAGAAAAATAAATAGATCAAATTCTGGAATTACGGGAATTGCACATATTACAGGTGGTGGATTGTCTGAAAATATCCCAAGAATAATGAGTAATGATCTAGGAATTATTATCAATAAGAATAATTGGAAAATACCCAGCCTTTTTTTAGATATAATGGATAAGTCCAAATTAAATTTTCAAGAAATGTCTAGAGTTTTTAATATGGGAATTGGTATGGTTTTGAGTGTAAAGAAAAAACATGTTCAATCAGTCAAAAAATCATTGAATAGTATTAATGAAAAATATTATATTATTGGCGAAGTTGTTACAAAAAAAGGATTTAAAATTATCTAAACCCCCAAGAACCTAGAGTATATGAAAATGCAACTCTTATATTGAGCTTTTCTAGGCTACCCCATGAATTAGGAAAAGGTGGATATGGTGCTGCATCTATTATGGAGTCTTTAGCCTCATTATCTAATAATTCATATCCTGATGAATTCAAAATTCTTATATCAACTAATTTGCCATTTTTATTTAAAGACATTAATACTCTAACTTTTCCTGAGTGACCCTTTAAATAAGATTCTCTAGGATAAGACCAAACCATTTCAATTTTTCTTTTAATTTTAATAAAATAAGAAATGTATTTAAATTCTTTGGTATCAAGGTCAACTGTTTCTTCATTCTTTAAAGTATCTTTAGATGAAATTTTTGGTTTAAAAATACTTTCTTGAGATTCTATTGAGTCTTTAGATTCCTTTGCAACTTGCTCATTTTTTCTTTGAGGTAAATCACCTAAATCATCTATATTCTTCTTTTTTTCTTCATCTTTAGACTCTTCATTCTTCTTAGATAATTTAGACTTTTTACTTTCCAGCTGGGGTTTTTGGAAATTATCAATTCTATCTTTTGGAGCAGACTCTTTTTCCGATTTATTATTTTTAGTAGAAAACTTATTTGAATCATTTAGGATTTCATTATCATCTTGAATAATCTCAGTAATTTCAATGTATTTTAAAGGTTTTTTATATTTAAATTCAAAATCTGAGAGTATTATGGCAACAGCAAATACAATCAAATGTATTATTATCGAAAGAAATAAAAAAATATCTTTTCTAATTTTTTGAAATAAATTCTTCATTTATTTTAACTCAATAAAATGTATCATTAGTATAGATGTTTTTAGCTAGAGTTTCTCTTTTTTTGCTTTTTTTTATTGGATTTAGTTTTAATTCTTTTTCTTCTCCAAGAGAAAATTGGAATTATGGAAAAAAAGGAAAAGAGATAAAACATCATACAGAAAATATCAGAGTTAGAGATCTAACTAAAAAAAATGAAGACTCATCCGATAATAAAACTATCAACAGCAAAGAAGAAAAAGTATATAAGCCTGGAACCCCTAGGGATAGATATTAAATGAATATAAAATTTTTTATTATAATCGCAATTTGCATAAATATAATTTCATGCTCCTGGGTTTCCGATACATGGGACAAAAGGCCTGACTGGGTTATGCCAGAAGATGAAGAAGAAAAAATTGAATTAGTAAATCAACAGCTTTTTTCAGGTTTTAATTCTACTATTTCAAGTGGGAAGCTAGAAAAAAAATTAGACAATAAAAAAATTGAATATGCTGAATCTAGAGATTCAAAAAAAGATCTAAGGTTATACATTATTCAAGGAAGTTTGATAGATACAAAAAATGCTTTTTCATATAAGCAAATTGAGTCAAATGTGGATTTCTTTGATGGTGATTTCTTATCATCTAAAATTTTCATCGATGCATTAAATTCCACAAATCTTGAAGAAATAGTATCCATTCTCTATGCTTTTTTAGTTGATTTTTATTCAGAACCTTCATCTGAATCTACAATTTACTCATATCAAACTTTTGAATGGAAAAAAGGTGAGATTGAAACTTTTTTATCGATTGATAAAGAATCTAATACTATAATCCTATCAGAGGTTAATTCAGCTTTGGAGGAGTCTAGAAGATTTAAAGAATTTAAAGATAAATATATTGACCAATATCAAACTTATGAAGAAGAAATTAGATATGGAAAAAATAGAAGAAGATAATGTTTAAATATTATTTTCAACTAGCGAAGCAAAATCAGTCATTATCTGATTTAATGAATAATCTTTTGGTGTATAAACAGCTTTTACACCATTATCTTTAAGGATAATATGATCTTCATCTGGGATTATTCCTCCAACAATCAAAGGTGTATTTCCAAATCCTCTTTCTTTAATCATATCTATAATTTTTGGAACAATAGATAAATGGGACCCTGATAATATGCTTAGTCCTACTAAATCTACATTTTCTTGTTCAATAGTACTTACAATTTCATCAGGTGTTAGTCTTATACCATGATAAATTACTTCCATTCCAACATCTCTTGCTCTAACTGCAATTTGTTCAGCACCATTTGAGTGCCCATCTAGACCAGGCTTCCCTATTAGTATCTTTATAGGTCTTCCCAGTTTTTCTGAAACACTAGACACTTTAGATCTTACTTTATTTATTTCGTCATCATCTAAACCCGTAGAAATGGATGTGCCAGTAGGAGGTCTATACTCTCCAAAAACCTCTCTAAGTTTTTCAGCCCATTCTCCAGTAGTAACGCCATTAATTACACATTCTATAGTTGCATCCATTATGTTTTGAGAATTTACAACTGATTCTTTTAATTTTTCCAAAGAATCTAAAACTTTGCTATTATCGCGATTTTTTTTAAAATTAATTAGTGATTCTATTTTTTTTGTTACGGTGGTTTCGTCAATTTTATGTATAGCCTCATTTGCACCTAATTCAGAGTCTTCTGTTTCCGTATAACAATTTACGCCGACAACTTTTTTGATACCATCTTCAATGTCTTTAGATCTTCTAGACAGAGAAGCAACAAGAGCCTCTTTCATATATCCATTTTCTAGTGCTACAGCCGCGCCACCCATATCGTCTATTTTTTTAATTTCCTCATATGCCTCTTTTTTCAAACTTTTTACTTTATCGTCAATAACCTTTGATCCTTCAAATACATCCTCATATTCAAGCAAGTCTGTTTCGAATGCCAATATTTGTTGAAATCTAAGTGACCATTGTTGATCCCATGGCCTTGGTAGTCCAAGTGCCTCATTCCATCCTGGAAGTTGGATGGCTCTAGCTCTTGAGCTTTTACTAAGGGTCACAGCCAACATTTCAATAATTATTCTTGCAACATTATTCTCAGGTTGCTGTGCAGTTAGTCCTAGTGAATTAACTTGTACACCATATCTAAATCTTTTGTATTTTGGGTCTTTTACGCCATATCTTTTTGTACATATTTCTTCCCACATTTCTGTAAATGCTCGCATCTTGCATAATTCTTCTATAAATCTGATACCCGCATTTACGAAAAAAGATATCCTGCCTACCACCTTTTGAAAATCATCCTCAGGAATTTGTCCGGAATCCTTAACAGAATCCAAAATACAAATAGCATTACATAGGGCAAAAGCTAGTTCTTGAACAGGGGTTGCACCGGCTTCTTGGAGATGATAGCTACAGATATTCGTTGGATTCCATTTTGGTATATTTTTATAACAAAAAATAATCATATCGGAAATAATTTTTATAGACTCTTTTGGCGGAAAAATATAAGTACCTCTAGATAGATATTCCTTAAGGAGATCATTCTGAGTTGTACCTTGCAAAAGGTTTAAATCAATGTTGTTTTTCTTAGCCACACCACAGTATAATGCTAAAAGCCAAGCCGCTGTCGAATTTATAGTCATAGATGTATTCATTTTATCTAACGGAATATCGTCAAATAGTTTTTCCATATCAGAAAGATTTGAAATAGGAACACCAACTTTTCCGACCTCACCACCAGCAAGCACATGATCAGAGTCATAACCAGTTTGTGTAGGCAAATCAAAGGCAACACTTAGCCCCGTTTGACCTTTTGAAAGGTTAGTTTTGAATAGCTTGTTTGTATCTTCAGCAGTAGTGTGACCAGCATAAGTTCTCATTATCCATGGTCTATCTTGTTTTTTTTCAATCATTGAACTAGTTATTACCTAGTATATCATAGCCAGTAATAGATTTACTTTTTTCGGCCATTGAATCTAAATAATCTTTATCAACTAAACCAGCGAGATATGCTTTAGATACCCTCATAAGTGCAATTTTTGCAGTCGCTTCATCAATCATTTCTCCGGTTTCAGGATCGAACATTGATCCCCCACCCATTTCATGATAGAAATCTAGTTGATGTTTTGCAGCTTTGACTTGCTCCTCATTAGGCGTAAACGCTTCGTTTGATATTACAGCTTGTTGTGGATGAATTACCCATGTTCCATCCATTCCTATTAAAGCAGATCCTTGAACTTTTTTTCTTAATCCGTCTTCCACCTCTTTAATTCTCTCTGGAGTATCATCTTTTCTCCAAAGACCTAAATATACATTATCAATTGCGTGAAGACCTGCAGCTTTAGCGGCAGTTATAACAGCCTTCTTTTCATAATAAAAAACTTCATTTTGTATATCTAAACATGCGCTAGGGTCAACACCTAGCTCGGCTGTATAGTCTGCTATTCCAAAGATTAATCCCGCCATCCTAGAAGATGCTTTTGCCATATCGAGTGCAGATTCAAGTGCTCCTGGTCTTTCAATTAAAGCTTCGATTGCAAGCTTTGTTTTCCATCCATTTTTTTTCTCTAATTCATCAAGTGTATCAGATACAAGCTTCACGTCTTCAGGCCCATTACATTTTGGAATTATTATTCCATGAAATTTATCTACGGCACCACTAAGTATTGCTTCCATGTCGCCTCTGAAAAACTCTGACCTTATATTATTTGGTCTTACAGTTATTACCTTTTTCCCAAAATCTAATGTATTGAGAGCTTCGACCATTGTAGCCCTACTTTTATCACCTTTAAATTCATAAGGACAAGCATCTTCAAGATCTGCCATTACATGATCTACTGGTGTTTTTTCAGCACTTGCTGCATTTGTATGCAATTTCATATTATGACCCGGATAAGTCAATTCAGTTCTTGGCACTACAACTCTAGTTCCTCCATCTAATACAAACATATTTTTCCTCCTAATAATTTAACTATTTACTTAACAAAGACTTCGCTATAACTTCATGCTGAATCTCGCTAGTACCTTCAAAAATACTAATTACTCTAGCATCTCTCCAAAATCTTTCTACAGGAAATTCTTTTGAATATCCATATCCACCAAGTATTTGCATTGCTTCTCTAGTAACATATTCACCAGCTTTTGCAGATTTTATCTTAGCCATTCCAGCTTCCAAATCACACCTTTTACCAGAATCTTTCATTGAAGCGGCATAATAAACTAATTGTCTTGCAGCCTCCAACTCTGTTGCCATTTCTGATAACTTCATTCTAATTGCCTGGTGTTCAGAAATTGGTTTGCCAAACTGCTCTCTTTCTTTTGAATATTGTAGAGCAAAATCAAAAGCTGCTTGTGCAACCCCAACTGCTCTTGCAGCAGTTTGAAGTCTTGCAGCTTCATAAGTTTCCATTAGTTGATAGAAACCTCTATTTTCTTCAGTTCCTATTAAATTTTCTTCGGGTACGAAAACATCTTCCAGAGATAAATTATATGACTTCATGCCATGATATCCAACTGTAGGAATAGGCTCGCCTTTAATATTTGGATGAATAATATCTTCTCCAGGTTCTTTTTCAACCATAAATATACTAAGTCCTTTATGTCTTTTGCTCAGATCCGAATCAGTTCTGGCTAGTACAGTTAAATAATTTGCTCTATTTGCAAAAGTACACCAAGCCTTAGATCCATTTAAAATATATCCACCATCAACTTTTGTAGCTTTTGTTATCATCCCACCCGAATCAGAACCAAAATCTGGTTCAGTAAATGCAGCTGCGGTCATTAATTCTCCTGTAGCAATTCCTGGCAAAAAGCGCTTTTTTTGATCCTCAGTACCATGAGCTAATAATAAGGTTCCTGTTAGAATTCCTCTAGTCATGACGCTCCCAACACTTAATAAACCTTTGCTAAGTTCTTCAGAAACTATTGATAATGTAATGTAGTCAAGACCTAAGCCGTCATATTCTTCTGGAAAAATAACACCAAAATAACCTTGTTCGGCCATTTTTTTAATAATTTCTTGAGGGATATCAGGATATTTATATGAGTCAATATCTGCTGCTATAGGAACTATTTCCTCATCTGTAAATTTTCTGACAGCCGATCTAAACTCTTCGTGATCATCCGTAATAAAAGACATATTAAGACCTCCAAAATAATTATATTTAATAAGTCATATAAGGGTGCGACCTTATTTTATAATTATACTATGGTATACACTAAATTAAAGTGAATAAAGCCTTTTAAAATGAGTGAAAAAAATATATATTTAATTATTAATTTATTATATAGAGGTAGAAATGGATTATTCACATATTGTAATTGAACTAGAAACAGGAAAAGTAAAAATTAAACTTAGACCAGACTTAGCTCCAAATCATGTAGGAAGAATAGTAGAGCTATCAGAAGAGGGTTTTTATGACGGAGTCGTCTTTCACCGAGTAATTCCTGATTTCATGGCTCAGACAGGCGATCCTACTGGAACAGGAACTGGATCTTCAGACAAGCCAAATTTAAAACAGGAATTTAGTAATGAAAAACATACTAGAGGAATAGCATCTATGGCACGCTCAAGTGATCCAAACAGTGCAAATTCACAATTTTTTATTTGTTTTAATGATGCTAGTTGGCTTGATGGGCAATATACAATTTGGGGTGAGGTAGTTGAAGGAATGGAGCATGTCGATTCTTTAAAAAAAGGTACAGACCAGAGTGGAATTGTTGAAAATCCTGATAAAATGATTACTGTAAGACCAGTTAAAGAGTAGGAGAGAGACCTAATGAATTTAAAATATTTGATTCGAGAGTATAAATGGGCTACAACGCCCATTCTATATATACTATTGATAGTCGTTGCTTCTTTAGTCTATACCAATAAAAATTCAAATCATGAAATTATCTCCGATAAAGAAAATAAAATTGATGAGATATTTATTGGCTCTCAAATATCATTAGATGATATAACCAAGCCATCTGTAAAAGAAGCCCAAATTTTAAAAGAAATTTTACCTGGTGAATATGTTTTTGATTTAAATCCCACAACTCTTGAGAATATTGATAATATAAAGAACGTTTTTGCCATCAAAGGTAATGGAAAAGTTGCAATGATTGGATACCTATCAACAGGCTCAAAAAATTGTAAAAAGCTTGAGTATTTCTCTTTAGGCCAGAATGGCAAACACTATGCTAAAAAAGAAAATAATACAATTAGTTATAAATTAGTATGGAATTCAAATTCCAATCAATATGTTTACTACAATTTTTTCAAAGCCGACGGATTAGATGCCATAAATAATTGTGTATATATGATAACGGCTAAATAAATTGAGTGAAAAATATATAAAATTTGAGTCTCAACAAAATCATTATATTGATTCTGATAAAGAAAATTATTTTCCACCAACATTAACTTCTCCTAACTGCTTCTCGCGACACATATTGATTAATAAATTTCTATCTACAAAAAAACCTTATTATTTGTTCTGGGCTATCGAAAGAGATGTTAATGTACTAATGGATCCATTTGCTGTTGAGGCCATAACTTATTGGACAAACCTGATCAATGATTCCCAAAATGATGAAAATTTATTCAATAATTTAAATAATATTGGGAAATCTTTGACAAATTCTAGAAATAACTCAAATTTTTACCATTATGATACAGGTTTTGTTCATAGCTATGATGGTAAAACTGAATTAATAACTTTCGAGGTTCATCCTCCTAGGAGATGTTTTAGAGTTATTGATAATTTTAATTATATTTTAAATTTTTTAAATGATGCATTGAGTTCAAAAAATAATGTTGAGAAACTCATTAAAAAAAAATTCAAATTAGATAATTTTGATTTTAATCCAGCTGATTTAAAAATGACTGCTGCGGGAATAATATCTCATGTACATAATAATATTAAAAAGATTGATTCTGGGAATTTAATCCTATCTTCAAATATAGCTTTAAATATTTATGATCAAGCCAAAGAATTTACTCATAATTTAAATTATATTGTAGACACTTTTAGAACGGTTGACTATTGGGATCCTGACAAAAAAAGGTAAAAATTATTTAAAGAAACAAAGTGTAAAAAAACTTTTTAAATTTATCTACTCCGTAATATGTCCCAACAGTTATCAAAAATAAAATTAACCTTGAAATAAACCCTAATTTAGAAAATAAAGTTTGTATCATTATAAATTGGCAGATCCACATCCAAAACATTAAAATAATTAATGCCCCTAATGATACAGCATCAGGATAAAGTGTATTTAAGTTTGTTAAAATTGAAACTAATAACAATATTATTGAACCAATTATTACCGGAGATAATGTATATGAATATGCTTTCATTACGGAATTGAATTGTGATATTCTTGGCCCCGCGCCCATAATCCTTCCAAAGAAACTCAATAAAGTTACAGATAAGATTATTTCTATAAAATAAAAAATAAAACTGAAATTGCTTAATGAATATTTATTATCAAAAAAATAATAAGCTATATCATCCAATAATGTCGCTACTATGATAACAGTCAAAGCCTTTAATGAAGATATATAATTTTTATTTGTAGATATTGATAAATAAAATTTATTTGAAAAAAAGAAAGTTGATAATAAATTAATTAACAATTGATTAGTCCATTAGGCAAAGAGATTATTAACACAATATAATAATTTTATACAAAAAAAACATAATTTTCATCAATTTATGTTTATTTTATAAAATATATATAGTATGATTGAACAAAATTCAACGGATTAAAATATGTCAGAAAAAAAACCATTAAAGAAAAAAATTATTGAAATATTAGGTTGGATAATAAGTGCCGCAGCATTATATTTTGTATACCAGAACGTAATAAATATTGATTTAGAAGCCGCTAAAGCTAAAGTAAGCTATTCGTGGATACCATATATAATTATTTTTATTGCAATCTATGTGGTCTTAATGGGTTTTTTGGCTACTGGCTGGAGATACATGCTAGAGCTTCTACATGGATCCGAACTTCCAAAATGGCGTATAATAGGTATTTATACTAAAACGCAAATATATAAATATATCCCATCAAATCTTATGCATGTAATTGCTAGAATATATTTTGCTACTCAACTTGGCCCTTCTAAAAGTAACGTAGTTCAAAGTTACTTTCTAGAAATAGTTTTTATGGTTTTAATAGGAATACTAATAGTCTTAATTTCCACATTAACAGGTTCTTTTTCTTTATCAGATGAATTAATTAATGAGATCAGAGATTTTTCAGGTGGTAAGTTGAAAGGATTCTCTTTAGGAATACTTGTTTTTGGTGCATTAGCAATTGGATTTTATTTGATAAAAGCTTTGAAAAATTATAAATCTTCATTGAATAGACAAAACTTAATGAGACTTCTAAAGCTAGTAATATTACTCTTGGGGTTCTTCTATGGTATGGGGTTAGTAGAATATTTTGTTTTCTATAGTTTACTTGGAATGGATATTACCTTCTTGTACGTAATTGCTTTATTCACAATTACTTGGTTAGGAATGTTTGTAATTCCTGGTGCTCCGGGTGGCATAGGAGTTAGAGAGTTTATAGTAATAACCTTGTTATCTCCAATATATGGTCCTGACGATCCAACAATTGGTATCATTATTTTTAGGGTAATCACAGTATTAGGAGATGCGCTATTACTACCACTAGGAAGCATTTTTTTGCCTGAAGATATTTCTGAAGCTAAAGAGGTAAATTAAATAAATGCAAATAAAGTACCCTTCTCAACTGGTATAATATCGAGGTATGATTGAATATAAAATTATAAGTTTTTATAAATTTTTTGACATTAAATCTCCTGAAATTTTAAAAAACAAAATTTTTAAAGAGTTTAAAAAAAACTCAATCTTAGGGACATTAATTCTTTCTCAAGAGGGAGTTAATGGCATGTTATCTGGAAAAGAGCAAAATTTATATAATGTTATAAATTTTTTAATTCAAAATTTTAATCTTAAAATGCAGGATTTTAAATCTTTGAACTCTTCTAAAAAGCCATTTCATAGATTGAGAATAAAAATAAAAGATGAAATTATTAGCCTAGGTAGGCCTAAATCTTCAAATCCAAATAAAAATGTTGGTAAATATTTAGAACCTTATGAATGGAATGCCTTATTAGAAAAGGAAGACGTAATTTTAATAGATACCAGAAATTATTATGAAACTTCAATTGGAACATTTAAAAATTCTATGATACCTAATATGTCTAATTTTAAAGATTTTCCTAAGTTCGTGGATTCGTTGAGTAAGTATAAAAATAAGAATATCGCAATGTTTTGTACTGGAGGAATAAGATGTGAAAAGGCAAGTTCTTATATGATTGAGCAAGGATTTAAAAACGTGTTTCATTTAAAAGGCGGAATTATTAATTATTTGGGGCAAATAAAAGAAAAAATATCAAAATGGCAGGGAGAATGCTTTGTTTTTGATAATAGAGTCGCTGTTAAACATGATTTATCCCCTGGGGTTTACAAAATGTGCCATGCTTGCAATGAGCCATTATCATTGTCAGATACTAAAAGTCCAAAATTCAAAGAAGGGGTACATTGTCACAAATGTTTTGGTAAATTAAATAAGAGACAGATTGAGAGGTTGTCCGAGAGACAGAAACAAATGGACTTAGCAAAAAAAAGAGGGAAGGTGCATTTAGGTGTATAAAATTATTTTTCTAATACTATTTCTACTCACCGTAGGATGTTCGGATGAAAAAGTTTTTATGGCAAAAGGCGAATTTGTTGATAATCAGAATAATAAGATAGGATTCGTTGAAATTATGCAACAAGGAAACGGATCAAATATAAAAATTTTTATTAAGGGAATGTCACCTGATGATTATTATTTTAACTTTCATGATAAAGCATCATGCAATTCTCCAGATTTTGATTCATCTGGCAGTAAATTAATTTTTTTTGATGATAGAGAAAATCTTTACAAATTTCGGGTTAGTAAGGAAATCAATAGGTATACAGGAAAAGTTAAAGATTTTAATAAAATATTGTTTATTGAAAATATAATTCTAGATTCAAGTCAGTCTTCATCTTTATTAGATAGCGATTTATCATCAATTATAATAAGCAAAATTGATGGAACTAGAATTATATGTTCAGAAATATATCCTAACTATTAGAACCAATTAAAATTGATAGCCGGTCTTCCATATGTAGCTTATTGAGCTCGTCAAATCCACCTACTAATTTTTCATTAATAATTATTATTGGAACCGTTCTCCAATTATACTTAGTAGAAATTTCAAGCCTTTCTTCTAATTTGTTAGTTAAATCGATTTCTTCATATTCGATATCTAGCGATTTAAATAAATTTTTAGCCGCAATACAAAATGGACAATATTGAGTACTATACATTTTTACATTCATTTCAAATCAATCCTTTTTTTCTTGTAAAATATCGATAGTACAACATAAAAAATTAAAAAAGCAAAGAAATCTTGGATTAAATATATTGTCATGAATTCTAGACGATTTAAACTGAATACAAAAAAAATAATTAGTATATAAAAAATATACGATGACAAACATGCAAGTACCCCAATCCATAATCTTTTAATTTTAAGATATTTATAAATAAATAAATAAACTAAGCCTAATAAAAAACAAAAAATGTAGTATTGAATTAGACTGAAAAAAAATTCATATGGAAACAAAAAATTTATATATTCAAAATAAAAAATTATATTTACTGGTTCAAATGGATAGGGAGCATAAATATAAAAACAAAAAACAGAAACTGAAGATATTAATGTTGCAATGGTATAGTCAAAAGTTTTAACAATAAAATTAAATAATAATTTAAACATTCGATATGATAATAAAAAGAAAAAAGGTTAGGATGGTTACCCAACCTTTTTAATGTTACTGATTAACAGCTCTTTTGTGCTTAGACTGGTTTTCAGGTCTTCCAAAATCTAAACCAACTTTAGCAGCCCAATTTTGATGACCTGCAACATGACCTGCGTAGCCAAGCGCTTTTTGCGGATCGTGTGCTGTTTGAGCAAAATCCTTACTAACTTGCCTAGCCCAATTACGCTGTGGTGAATTGTGATTATCTGGCATAATGCACCTCCTGATATATAAATTGTATCAAAAGGTAATTTTAAATTCAACTTATATGATTAATCTTCAATTTCATCAATCAATAGGTCGCTTTCAGGAGTTGCAATACAGAGAAGAACTTTATTATTTTTTATATCTTCTTCAGATAAAGAATCTTGATCGGGCTCTTCAATATACGAGGTTTTTCCTTCTAATACTGTAGCAATACATGTTGTGCACATTCCTTGAAGACAAGCAAAGGGTATATCTAAGCCTTCATCATTGCATTTACTTAAAATTGATTCTCCTTTTTGAACCATTATTATTTTATCTTTGTTTTTAAATTTAACTTTATACATATTAATTTAATACCTAATGATATAATAATCTCAATCAAGGTATATAATATAATTTAATGTTAAAAACTAAAAATAACAATCAGGTCTATTTAGATGGAGTTCCATTGCAAAAGATTTCAAAATTGTATGGAACCCCCTGTTATGTATATAGTAAAAATTCTTTGATTAATGATTTTGAGGAATACAAGAAGGCATTTAAAACGAAAAAAGATATATTGATATGTTATTCAGTTAAAGCCTGTTCAAATATTAATATTTTAAAAATTTTTCATAATCTTGGTTCGGGCTTCGATATTGTTTCATTGGGAGAACTCGAAAGATTAAAGCATATTGGCGCTGATCCCAATAAAATAGTTTTCTCAGGAGTTGCTAAATCTGATGAGGAAATTCGAGCATCACTTGAATATGGGATTTTACTTTTTAATGTTGAATCTATAGCAGAACTTGAAAATATAAATACTACTGCAAAGAAAATGGATACTATGGCGAATATTTCAATTAGAGTAAATCCTGATATAGATCCTAAGACTCATCCATATATATCAACAGGATTAAAATCAAGTAAATTTGGAATAGCAATTGATCAGGCAATAGATGTATATGAATATGCAAACAAAATGAAAAACGTAGTTCCCATTGGAATCGATGCTCACATTGGGTCTCAAATTTTTGATATTATTCCATTTGTTGATTCTTTAGATAAACTGATCGAACTTTATTATAAATTGAAAGACAAAAATATAGATATTAAATTTATAGATATAGGTGGTGGCCTGGGCATTAAATATTCTGATGAGGATGATCCCCCCTCAAAAAAAGAGTTCGCCTCTAAAATTATTGATAGAATAAAAAACTTAGATTGTAATTTAATATTAGAGCCAGGAAGATCACTTGTTGGAAATTCAGGATATCTACTGACCTCTGTTTTATATGAAAAACAAAATTATGATAAAGATTTTTTAATAGTTGATGCAGGAATGAATGATTTATTAAGGCCTTCACTTTATGATGCGTATCATAAAATTGAAGAAGTTAATAAAACTAGTGGAGAAAAGAAAAAGTATAATGTTGTTGGCCCAATATGTGAGACAGGTGATGTTCTAGGTAGAGATGTAGAGCTTTCACCCTTGGCTAAAAATGATCTTTTAATAATTCATTCAGTTGGTGCATATGGTTACGTAATGTCATCAAATTATAATACTCGCCCAAAAGCACCTGAAGTTTTAATTGAAGATGAAAAAATTAAATTAATAAGAAAGAAAGAAACAATTAATCAAATTATGGAGAATGAATTCAATAATGAATGATTCCCTTATTATATCAATTTTTACAAAAGGCGGTTTTTTTGTATATCCAATATTATTATGTTCTGTCATTGCTTTAACAATTTTTCTTAAAAGATTTTATCTATCCTCAAAAGATAAAATTATTTCGCGAAGTCTATTAATTAAAATAAGTTCTTATTTAGATTCTAATAATTATGATAAGGCAATTGCTCTATGTGAAAGCGATAAGACAGTTTTTTCTAAGATAGCAATACTGATTTTAATTAATAGGAATGAAGATAGTTCTATAATAGAATCTATTGTTCAAGATGAAGGAGAAAGTCAAATTCATAAATTATCAAAATCAAATGAAATTCTTGGATCTTTGAGTAATATAAGTACTTTGTTGGGACTTCTAGGAACTATCTCGGGAATGATAACTGTCTTCAAGGTTATTTCTACACAAACGGTAGTAGATCCACCAAGTTTAGCCGGTGGAATATCTGAGGCGCTGTATACAACTGCCTTTGGATTGCTTGTCGCAATACCGTCCTATATTGGCTATAAATATCTTAATGCTCGTATAACAAATATTGCTGTTGAACTTCAAGAGGAATCTAAAAAGCTAATTGGAAGGATTAAGAATTAATGAACTTTAACAAAAATGTTAATGAGAGTTCAGAAGCAAACTTAGATCTTACCCCTATAGTAGATGTCGTATTTAATTTATTAATATTTTTTGCTCTTTCTTTAAATTTTAGCGAGATTACTTCTAGTCTTAATATAAAACTTCCTAAAGCAAAGAGCTCTGAAACATTATCCGAAATGCAGATTATTATAAGTATAGAAAAAGATAATAAAATTTATATAAACGATAAAGCTTTTTACTATGATGAAATCTCTAAATATCTATCCAATAGGGATAAGGATAAAACTGTAGTAATTAAAGCCGATGAAAGTGTTGACCATGGATTCGTTGTAAATATTATGGATATGGTCAAATCATCAGGTTTCCAGAAAATTGGAATTGCTGTCAAAAAATCTGAATAAATATTCAAAATATGCGTAATAAAATTTTAATTGGTTATTTCTTTATAATTGGAACTGCTTTTTTTACGGCGTTTTCTTATATCTTTGGAAAGAAAGTTTCTGATGATCTATTTCCAGAAACTGTAGCTTTTTACTGGTTTCTAGGCGCCTTTATAGTTGCTGTATTGAAGAGAATTGTATTTACTGGATTAGGATATAAGTTTAGCGTCCCTATTAATGAGCTAGGAAAGTACAAAAAAATAATGATATTGACTTCTCTTATAACTGTTTTCGGTGCAGCCTCTTGGGTTATTGCTCTAAGGATTATTGGTCCACCATCCACATCTTTTTTAATGAAATTTCAAGTTTTATTTGCAGTTGTACTTGGAGTAATTTTTCTTGGCGAAAGATTGGGAAAAATGGAAATAATAGGAATTTTCTTTACAATAATCGGTGGATTATTTATAACTTTTAACTCTACACAAATGGAGCTCATTGGTGTTTTTTATGCAATTTCTGCGGCATTTTTCTATTCAATATTATTTATTTTAGTCAAGAAGATGGCAGGTGATTTAAATATGATTATGGTTGCAACTTTGAGATCAATGGGAGTGGTTATAATTGGATTTTTATATTTAATTATTTCTGGCAAATTCCAGCTTCCTAATTCAGGTGATTTTTTTATGATGCTCCTAGGAGGAACATGTGGAGCATATATTGGAAAAGCTTTCCAATTTCAAGCTATAAAATTAGTGGATGTTTCTAGAACAACTGCAATTACACCATTAGAGGCGGTATTTGTAATATTTTTATCATTTATTTTCTTTGATACTTTTCCAGATCTTTATAAATTAATTGGAGGTTTTCTAATTATTCTTGGAGTTATACTTCTTCTAGTTTTTAGAAAAAATAATTTGGATTAGATTAAACTTTTTGCCAATTTTTTCTCTTTTTTATATCTATATATAGCATATTGGATTAATTCATGAATTACAGAGCCATATTTAATTCCATCATGCTCAAGTAGTTTTGGGAACATGCTTATTTCTGTGAAACCAGGAATAGAATTTACTTCGCTTAAATATAGTTTTTTTGAACTTTTATTTATTGTTGAGCCATAAAGAAAATCAATCCTAGCCATACCTTCACAATTCAAAACTTTAAAAGTAATAGCTGAGAGAGTTTTTATTTTTGAAATCATTTTTTCATTTTTGAAAATTTCTATCGGTATCTTAAGTCTAGATTTATTGTCTATATATTTTGCATTATAATCATAAAATTCTGATGATGGCTCTATTTCGCCAGGAGTTGAAGTGAATATTTTTTCTTTAACTTGAAGGGCACTTACTTCAATTTCTGCAGCATTTATAACAGCTTCTTCAACAAAAACATTATTTGTGAAATTTAAACTTTTTTTAATATTTAGTTTCAATTCTTTTTCATTATTAGCTTTGTATACTCCTATACTAGATCCTAAATTTGCAGCTTTAACAAAACATGGGAAACCAATATTTTTTTTTATCATTTTTATCTTTTTATCGCTCAAAGAATTTTCAATTATTTCATATTTAGTAATATTTATTCCTTCTTTTTTGACCAATTCTTTTGTTAAAATTTTATTCATTGTTATTGCTGAGCCAAGCATATCGCATCCAATAAAAGGTCTGTCTAATATTTTGATAAGCCCCTGAATTGATCCATCTTCACCACCGGTACCATGAATTATTGGAAAAAAAACGTCAACTTCAATGCTCATGTTTTTATTAATTTCAATAGGTTTTTTAGCTCCTGGTTTAAAACTTATTAAATATCCCTGAGGTGAAAATTGTTTTTTCCCCGACTTAGTGATTATTTTACAATTTTTAAATATGCCTTTTTTAGTTAAATATAATCCAACCGGCCTATATTTTTTTAAATCAATGTTATTTAAAATTGAATTAGCCGAAATGATAGAAACTTCATGCTCAACTGAAATTCCACCGAATATAATGCAAATTGTTTTTTTCCTCATTTATCAATAATACTCTTAAATTAATAAAATGTTTATTCTTTGAAAGATATTTGGTACAATTTATAAGTTTTTGCTTTAAAAACCAATTTATAAAGACATAGGGGGATTAGATAATGTCTAAAGTAGTTATAAGTGAGCCATTAAGAACTGCGATTGGAACTTTTGGAGGAGCTCTTCAAGATGTTTCTGCTGTAAATTTAGGTATCACTGTCGTTAAAGAAATTTTAAAAAGAACTGGAATAGAATCTACACAAATTGATGAGTGTGTAATGGGTAATATTCTTGGCGCTGGTCAGGGACAGAACCCTGCTAGACAAGTTGCTCTAGGAGCTGGGTTAGATTATGATACTCCATCTTACACTCTTAATAGAGTTTGTGCATCTGGAGTTCAATCTGTAGCTAATGCCGCTCAAGCCATTAAAGCTGGCGATGCCGATGTAGTATTAGCGGGTGGAATAGAGAATATGAACCTAGCACCATTTTTATTACCTAAAGCTAGATATGGTTATAGGATGGCATTAGAGGCATCTGATAGCGTTTTAGATGGAATGGTTTACGATGGTTTATGGGATATTTTTAATAATTACCATATGGGTATGACTGCAGAAAACCTTGCTGAAAAATATAATATATCTAGAGAAGATCAAGATAAATTTGCAATTGATAGTCAAGGTAAAGCTAAAAAAGCTATGAGAACAGGGGTATTTAAACCTGAGATCGTACCTGTAGAACTTAAGAAAGGTGTCTTTGATACGGATGAACATCCAAGAGAAGTTTCCATGGCTGCGTTAAGTAGGCTGAAGCCTGTATTTACATCAGAGGGAACAGTAACTGCCGGTAATGCCTCTGGAATTAATGATGGAGCTGCAGCAATGATTGTTTCGTCAGAAGAAAAAGCTAAAGAATTGGGTTTAAAACCTGTAGGAGAGGTCATCTCTTATGCAGTTTCAGGAGTAGAGCCCTCTGTTATGGGTATTGGTCCAGTTCCAGCAATGAACAAAGCTCTTGCAAAGGCTGGGTTAACAATTGACGATATTGATTTGGTTGAATTAAATGAAGCATTTGCTGTTCAATCATTAGCGGTATTAAGTGATTTTCCAATTCCTTCTGAAAAGTTAAATGTTAATGGAGGAGCTGTTGCGCTTGGTCACCCAATTGGAGCATCTGGATCTATTTTAATTGTTAAACTTTTACATGAAATGCAAAGAAGAAATGTTAAAAGGGGACTTGTCTCGTTGTGTGTAGGAGGAGGACAGGGCATTGCAATGGTTATTGAAAACCCTAATGCCTAATTTTCAATTATGCAAGATGATAAATCAAAACAGTCAAAGGATGTTTTTAGTAGTAAACTTGAGGTTGAAAATAAAAAGTTTTTCTTTGATTTAAAAGAAAACCATAAAGGCCATTATCTTAAAATTACTGAAGTTAGTGGTGGCAGGTCAAGTATTATAATTCCGGTAGATGGCTTAGGAGAATTCCAAGGCCATCTTCTGGAAGTAATAGACAAAGCTTCTTTGAGTTAATAATTTTCACTATAAGATTTAAATAAGTTTTCTAAAATCTCGCAATAATATTCTTTTTCTCCATCTTGAATTCTTAATCCAGTTTGTTTGTAGTTTTCATTGTGATTAATAAATGAAGAGCAATAACTTTCATTATTGTTTATATAGTCTGTATGTATGATCGATCCAATTTCATTTTCACCTTTATATATTATCGCATTTGCTATATCAATACCTTTATCAATTTTTACAAAGGAAAAGTTTCTTTTAACTTGTCCTTTATATTTAACTCTAGCTACAATTTCTTGACCTAAATAACAGCCTTTATTAAAATCAATTGCACACCATAAATTTAGTTCCATTGGTGTTTTATTCTTAAAAATTTTTTTATTATATGAAATTCCCTGTAATATAAAATCCATCGGGTTAAAATTATTTATCTGTTCTAATTTGCTACTTGTACCAATAGCCAAATATTTATCAATTAATGAAATGGAAGATTTCATAAAATATATACCCTCAATATTTTTAGAATGAATATCTGATATTTTAGCTTGTAGGTTTGTTTCGATAATTTTTATATCCAGAGACATTTTATATTTTGAAATATTTTCCGTGAGTGATTCTGAACTAAAATGATCAATGAGTAGAGCGTTTGAATCTGAATTATCAATCCAACCAATTGATAAATCATGAATAATTCTACCTTTATTATTTAGCCATAAAGTTCTAATCATTTTATTATCACTTTTAAATTCAATCTTGTTTGTTGTTATATTATTGAAAAACTTTATATAGTCTTTTCCTTCGACTCTATATATAATTTTTTTATAAAATCTTTCATGGATAGAATTAGACATCATGTTATTATCATAAATAATTCTAAGGGTGATATAAATGGAAAATAATAAAATAATTATCATTGGATCTGGTCCAGCAGGTTTAACTGCTGCAATTTATGCTGCTAGAGCAAATCTATCACCGATAGTTTTTGAAGGTTTTCAAGCTGGAGGTCAACTAACGATGACAACAGATGTGGAGAATTTTCCTGGATTTCCTGATGGAGTTCAAGGTCCAGAATTGATGGATATGCTTAGAGATCAAGCAAAAAGATTTGGCGCAAGATGTATTATGAAAAATGTTGATTCTGTTGATTTTTCATCTTATCCATATTCTATTAAAGTTGGAGAGGATATTTATAAATCTTATTCTATAATAATTGCCACAGGAGCGTCTGCAAAGCTTTTAGGTATTAAGGGCGAAGAGATACTTATGGGTAGAGGGCTTTCAACTTGTGCTACTTGTGATGGCTTTTTTTATAAGGATAAAAACATCCATGTTATTGGAGGGGGAGATAGTGCTATGGAAGAATCAATTTTTCTAACTAAATTTGCAAAAAAAGTCACCATTATTCATAGGCGTGACAAGTTGAGAGCCTCAAAAATAATGGAAGATAGAGCTAGATCAAACCCTAAAATTGAATTTTTATTAAACAATTCGCCTATAGAGTTTTTAGGATCGGCCGATAAGGGTTTGAGCGGGATTAAAATTAAAAATATTATTACCTCTGAAATAAACCAAGTTGAATCAGATGGGGCATTTATTGCAATTGGTCATAATCCAAATACACAAATTTTTAAGAAGTCTATTGAAATTGACACAAATGGTTATATTAATACTTTGGGAAAATCATCAATGACCAATTTGAAAGGTGTTTTTGCATGTGGGGATGTTCAAGACAGTATCTATAGACAAGCTATCACAGCAGCTGGATCTGGGTGTATGGCGGCTATTGATGCTGAAAGATTTTTAGAGGAGAATCAAAAAGAATGAAATATAGAGTTTTTCCACAAAATCATGAGATTAAAGTTTCTGAGGTTGGATTCGGAGTTTGGTCAGTCGCAACTAAGTGGTGGGGAGTAACAGACGAGTCCTTAGGAATTTCATTACTTAGATATGGTTTAGACAATGGAATAAATTTTTATGATACTGCTGACGTTTATGGAAACGGTTATGGAGAAGAAATTGTCAATAAAGCTTTTGACGGATCTCGTCATGAAATTATATTAGCAACTAAATTTGGTTATGATATTTATTCAAATACCTCTGAGAGAAAGGGACATAAAGAACTGCCGCAAAAATTTTCAAAGAAAGATATAAAATACTCATGCGAGCAGAGTCTCAAGAGGCTTAAAACCGATTATATTGATATTTATCAAATGCATAACCCACGGTTTGACTTTATAAATAATGAAGAGGTTTTAGAAACTCTTAAAGAGTTAGTTGAAGAAGGAAAAATCAGGTCTTGGGGTATGGCATTAGGCCCTGATATTGGATGGCTTGATGAGGGTCTGAATTCTATTGATAAAAATCCAGCAAGTATTCAAATAATATATAATCTTTTGGAACAAGAACCTTCTAAAACATTACTTTCTAAGTCGCATGGAAGTGATATTGGTTTTATTGCTCGTGTACCTCATGCATCAGGAATTCTCGATGGAAATTTTGATAAGGATAAAGTTTTTTCATCTGATGATCATAGAAGCCATAGACGACAGAAATGGATGTTGAATGGATTACAAGCTAAAGATGACCTATCATTTTTATTTTCAGATAATGATAGAACAATAGGGCAGACCGCAATTCTTTTCTCTTTATCCCAAAAAAATATTTGTACTGTTTTGCCAAATTTCACAAATAAAGATGAGATCCTTGAATATTCAAAATGTAGTTATTTGGAACCTATATCTGACAATGATATAGATAAAATTAACAATTTGTGGGTCGATTCACATTCTAAACTTTTAGACCAGCCTTTTTCAAATTCTGAAACTAAGCCTACGCCTAAATAGCTTTAGCTTTTGCATACTTCATTATAAATATTATTCCAAAAATAAGAACGCATATTGCCCTAAGTACTCCGGAGTAAGCTGCACCTTCATGTTCTAAGTTAATTATTAAAGGATAAAGAGTTGATATGTATATACTTGATACAAGAATAGTCTGAACCAATAAATATTTTGGATTATTCATTGCCAGAATTAAGGGTGTAATCCAGTATGAAATGTTGTTTATAAGTGCCGCGAAGATAAGTAAGTTTAGTGCAATGGTTGCATCTATATACTCTGGTCCAAAAAATAATTTAATAATATCATGTGAAAAAATAAATATTAACAAACCCAATGAAATTGAAGCTAAGCCTAGAATTTTAGTTGAATTTAGAATTAATTTTTTTAAATCCCCCAATCTTTTCTGATTTACTAATAATATAAATTCTGGAAATGCAATATCTAATAATGGATCCATAATCCTTCTAATAATTTTTACAGTACTTCTTGCAGCTTTAAATAAACCCGCATAAAAGGGGCCAACAAGATATCCTACTAAGAGAACACCCAGATTTTTTTCATTTGCCAAATTTATCATATTAGCGAAATGTGTAGAAATAGAAAACTTAAGAAATTTTATTTTATACTGTTTTATAGCTGAATATTTATAAAAAAACTTAAATTTTAGCTCCTTAAATACCTTGTTAGTAAAAAATATCCTTAGAAAAAAACCAATGAAAATTGATGACCCCATAGCCATAATTATAAAATTTATATTGTATGAATAATTAAGTAAAAAATATACAATTATCAATCTAGCAAGGTTTGAAATAATATTATTTATTAAAATTAATTTATATTTGTTATATGTTCTTAAAAAACTATCTAAAATTTCATTACTTGTTTGAAAAATATAAAATAGACAATAACTAATAATTAAATTCTGAATTTCTAAATCAAAATTGAAGAAATTTTCTATAAAATAAAATGATATTAGACATATTATAAAATTTGATAAAAGAGAAAACTTTATAGATAAACTTAATGACCATAGTAAAACTTGAGAACATTTATCGGTATCACTTTGGAAATCTCCTAAAAATTTTGTAGTTGCTTCCCAAATTCTTAGATTTAATATTATATTCAAGACCTCCACTATTGAAATCGTGATTGCTATAATGCCAAAAATTTCAACACCTAAATATTGAGCAAGAATAAATATTGTCAAAGCTGAACATAGCCCAGCAAAAATTTTACCCAAGCCTAAAATTTTAAAATTGCTGAAGATCCTTTTATAAATTTCTTCTATTGTCATAATAAACAATAACTATATCAGAATTTTATTATTCAACTATATTTTTTAATATAGATAATCTAGGTTATATTTATGGATTAATGAATAAAAAAGTTATTATTTCAGGAGCTGCAGGATTTATAGGCTTCCATACATCTCTATTTTTTTTGAAAAAAGGATATGAAATATTAGGAATTGATAATCTAAATGACAGTTATGATATAAAAATTAAAAAAAAAAGAATATCGCTTTTGATATCATATAAAAACTTCACTTTTAAAAAAACTGATATTTCTAATTATAGTACTTTAAAAAAAATTTTTATAAATTTTTGTAAAGGAATTTCTCCAAAGTTAGTTATAAATCTTGCTGCAAAAACCGGAGTTAGGAAATCTACTTCTGATCCAAATTCATACTATGAGTCTAATGTGATCGGATGTTTAAATATTGCAAGATTAGTAAGTCTTTATAAAATTAACAATCTCATTCATGCTTCGACCTCTAGTGTTTATGGCAACTCGCCAAAAAAAAGTTTTGACATAGAGGATCAAACTGATAAGCCATATTCAAATTATGCGGCCTCAAAAAAATCATCTGAGGTCTTATTGTATGCTTTTCACAAGTTAAATAAAATTAATATAACAATTCTGAGATTTTTTACTGTTTATGGTCCATATGGTAGACCCGATATGAGCCCATTTATTTTTATTGAATCTAATTTAAGAAAAAATAAAATTAATCTTTTTGGAACAGGTAATCAAAAAAGAGATTTTACTTATATAGATGATATAGTTTTAGGAATTTATAAATCTAGAAACTTGAAAAAATATAATATTCTAAATTTGGGTAATAATAAGCCTATAAAAATCAATCTTTTATTAGAGAATATTGAAAAATTTTCAAATTTTAAAAATTTAGTAACTAAATTACCTCCACTGATAGAAGATGTTGAATATACTTCAGCAAATATAAATAAAACTATATCATTAATTAATTGGGAGCCAGTTACAAAATTTGAAAATGGTATTAAAAAAACTTTTGATTGGCATGTTGAGCATGGAAGATGGTTAAGAAAGATAAAAATATAGTTATAAATCTTGCAAAATTATCAAAATATTTTGGACAACGTTATGATCTGATTCAAGCTGCTGGTGGTAATTCATCTATAAAACTTAATAAGCAAATGTTCATAAAATCAAGTGGATACTCACTTGCAGAATTAAGTATTTCAAATGGATATTCCAAAGTTAATAATCAAATTCTGGTTGATTATTTATCGAGAGTAAAAAACAAAAAAATTTCTAGATATGAGGAAGATAGATCTTTTAAAATTTTAAAAAACTCATTATTGTACGGAGGTAATCCATCAATCGAAACATTAGCTCATTCAATATTGAAAAAATATACAATTCATCTTCATCCAATTGCATTCAATATGATTACAGTCCAGAAAAATTCAAATTTAAAAATAAATAAAATTTTTAAACGCGAAATAGACTTAAATCAGATTTATTATATCGAATATAAAACTCCCGGTGTTGCATTAGCTAAGGAGATATTTAACAAATTAAATGGTAAGCCTCCAAAAAATAATGAATGTTGTTTTATTCTTGAAAATCATGGAATTATAACTTCTGCCTCTTCGATAAATAAATTAATTACTTTTACAGAATTAATTACACAAAAAGCAGAGAAAAGTTTAAATGTAAATTTTGAACGCTACAAAAAAACAACCAAAATTTCTAATGAGCTGGATCTTGCCGGTTTTAAAAATATGTCTGTTTTATATTCTGAGGATTTGATAATTAATGATTTTTTAAAAAAATTCAATTTCTCCAAAATTAATGAACCCTTAAACCCAGATAGTCTTCTATATTGCGGATTAAGTTTAATGGGTTCAAATAGTAATTTGAAAAGATCTTTAGAAAAATATAAATATAAATATAAAAGTTATCCAAGAGTAATAAAAATAAAAGATAAAATTTATTTTGTTGCTGAAAATATTTTAAAAGCAAAAGAAATTGAGGATGTATTTAAATCGCATTTATATTTATATTCTGGAGCTTCAGAAAAAAGGTCTTTGTCTAAAGATGATATTAAAAGACTTGAATCCTATAATCCTCAAAAAAATAGACTTAGGTTTTGGTTTGATTATGAGGGAAAAAAAGAGATATAATCTTTCTATTTTTTGATAGTATTTTATATAAAATTTTTTGAATTTTATTTGGTAATTTTAACACTATATTAAGTATTATATTTTTTTTACCAGCAAGTGATAAAGCATGGTATATGGCATCGAATTCATAATAAACTCCATTATCATCCTCAAATAATATTGATTCTAAACCTTTATCTCTGTAATCCATAATTTCTATCATATTATTATTTTCTTTTATTATATTTCCAAAATTCTCACAAATTTTACATTTTTTATCTATATATAATTTCATAAAATATTTTATATCTCATATTTAATTATGGATTTAGCTTTTTTAATCTTATGATTAATTAATTTTTTCAAAATAGCATTTATGTCCTCAGATTTTTTCATCTTCAGACACTTATCAAATGCTATTTTGCATTCATTATGGTCTAGCTCGTTGATTACACTTTTTATAATTGGAATTGAATGGCAGTTCATACTTAATTCATTTATTTTAAGTGCAATAAATAATGGCAAACTCAAAATGTCATTCGCCATCTCTCCACAAATAGAAATATATGTACCCCTCTCAACTTTTTTGACTATATCTTTAATTATTCTTATAACAGCGGGCTGGTAGTAGTTTAAGATTGGTCTTAGATCCTCATTGTTCCTATCGGCTGCTAAAATATATTGAACTAAATCATTAGTTCCAATGCTGACAAAATCAACAATTTCACTAATTTCTTTTGACATTATAGCTGCAGAAGGAGTTTCAATTACAACTCCAATTTCAAACAATCCATTTGCACCAGCCTGATTACCCAAATCCTCTATTATTGACTTGGCTTCAATGATTTCATCTAGAATTGATACCATAGGCAATAAAATTCTTATTTTCTTATTAGCATCTATACATACCCTGAAAATTGCTTTTATTTGTTCAATGAAAGTCTCTGCATTGGTTAAGGAATATCTTATACCCCTTAATCCCATCGCAGGATTAATTTCATCTTTTTGAAAGAAATTCTTATCTCCGCCAATATCAAGCGTTCTAATTGTAACGCTATCAAAACTGTTATTAATAAAAAGCTTCTTATAGTCTTCAAACTGCTCATCTTCAGTTGGAAATCTTTCGTTGGTTGTATATAAGAATTCCGTTCTATACATTCCAATTCCTTGGGCACCATATCTAATAGCAGAGTTAAGTTCAGAGGTGATTTCAATATTTGCTTTAATTAAAATCTCTAAACCATCTTTAGTTTTTGATGGTAGCTTTGAAAATTCTAGTAAATTCTCTTCAATCACATTATATTCATCCTTTAATTTAAGAATTTCATCTTTTTCATCTTTTTTTAATTGCCAAGTAGCTATACCTTTATATCCATCCATATAAACTTTTTTGCCTGGCTGAAGGACCTGACTTATATCTCCTAAAGACATTATTGCAGGAACGCTCAAAGATTTTGCAATTATAGCTGTATGAGTAGTTGCTCCGCCCAAATCCATTAAAAGTCCTATAACATTTTTATTTTTACAATATTTTAATGCATCAACCGGTGATAAGTCATGTGCAACAAGGATTGAATTTTTTGAGAGTTCTAATAAATTATCAGAGTTCCCTCTTAGGTTTTTTATTATTCTTTCCCCTATATAATAAAAGTCAGCTAGTCTTTCTTGCATATAAATATCTTTAACCTTTGAATAATTTTTACTTTTCTCAGTTAAAACACTATTAAGAGCCCATTCAGCATTAATTAATTCCTTTTTTATTTTTTGAATTACTTCTGATGCTAGTATTTCGTCTTCCAAAATTAAAATATTAAAATCAAGTATATCTATGTGTTCAGATTTCAATTTATAGTTAGAACTTTTTTTTAATTCACATATTTCTTGTATTGAATCTTCAACAGCTCTCTGCAACCTATTTATTTCATAATATATTTTGTTTTTTTTTATTTTTTTCTTATCAACAATAGTCCTAGCTTGATTAATTAAAACTACATTACCTATAGCAAATCCTGGCGAAACAGCAATTCCTTTTTTAGATATACTCATTCAGATTCACCAAACCTATTTCTTATTAGATCATTTATTTCATTTAGTGCCTTATCTTCATCTTCTCCTTCAACAAATATTTCAAATTCGTCATTGAATGAAATTGCCAGTGATAATAATCCCAATATACTTTTGGCATTAACTTTAATATCATTAAATTCAATAAATATCTCAGATTTATATTTATTTGTAATTTCAACAAATTTTGATGATGCTCTTGCATGTAATCCAAGTTTATTAATTATTTTCAGTTTTTTTCTCATTTATTTGCAACTATTACACTTTGATGATTTATCGTCATTGTGAAATTTTCTGTTTTAAGATAAATATTAAAAGGTATTCTGTATATCGAATTTTCTATATCTCGATAGTCAGAATATCTTATATAAGTATTTCTACCATCTTGAATTATTATTTCTTCAACCTCCATACTTGCATTCAAAATAAAATCTATTTTATCTTCTGATATTGATAGCAATGACTCATTTTTCTGAACAATTCTCGCTGATTGAAGAGGCGTGAAAATATTTGAGCTAATTATTTGAATTAGTTCATTTGTTTTAATAGGAAGATTAAGTCTTTTTTTACTAAAAATACTCAAATTTAAATTTTCTTCTAAACGAATTCTATCATCTTTAAGAATCCTTTTTAATTTAGCTCTTACACCATTTGAATAAAATTCTGCAATTTTTATTCCAAATTTATATATCTTAATTTTAATCGTATTTTTATCACTTAATTCAAACTTTTTCTTAAACTTAAATTCTTTTCCATTATTAAAAACGTATTTAACCTTACTTTTAAATTTTAAATTATTAGTAAATTTAGATCTATCCTTAAAAAATTTATCAACTTCATCAACTATTATTGTTCTAGGGTTAAAAAACTTTTTTACTTCTGATCCGATAGATGAAGTGGTAAGTATTAATATTATAAGAATGATTTTTTTCATAGTATTTGTTAATTTTAAACTATTTTATATATTTATTTGTATTTAATGTTAATTTTGTTTTAATAAAATTATGTCTGAATTAGTCAATAAAATCATTAGGAATGATAGAATATCCTTTGAAGATGCATTGGATATAATTCATAATTTTTCAACATTGGAAATCGGACAACTTGCAACTTTAAGAAAAAAAAATATAGACCCCTCAAATAACGTTTCATTTGTAGTTGATACAAACCCAAATTATACAAATATATGTGATACTGAATGCTTATTTTGCGCATTTTGGAGAAAAAAAAGTAGTAAGGATTCATATTTGCTAAGCGTTGACAAAATTATTGAGATTGTAAAAACCTCATATCATAATGGGGCTACAACTGTTTTACTTCAAGGCGGACATAATCCTGACATTGAGTTGAATTATTATTTAGAAATAATTCAAAGAGTAATAAAGGAAGTTCCTGGAATACATCTGCATGCGTTCTCTGCTCCAGAAATATCATCTATTGCGAAATATACTAAACAACAGACTAAGGAAGTATTAAAGAAATTTTGGGAATTGGGACTGAGGACCATCCCTGGGGGTGGGGCTGAAGTTTTAAATAATGATATTAGAAAAAAAATAAGTCCTCTTAAAATTAATGCTGACGAGTGGATGAAAATTACGGAAGAAGCTCACTACATTGGATTTAAAACAACTGCTACAATGATGTTCGGGCACGCTGAAAGTGATAATGATATTGTTGAGCATCTTCAAAGAATTAGAGATCTTCAAGATGAAACAAAAAACTTTTTATCCTTTATACCTTGGACATTTAAACCAGAAAATACTTTTATGGAAAATAAAATTTCCACGGAAGTAGGTGGTGATAGATATTTAAGAGTTCTAGGGTTGTGCAGGATCTTCCTTGATAATTTTAAATATATTCAAGGCTCATGGTTTACACAAGGCTTTAAAGTTGGTGGAGTATCTCTTCATTATGGTGCAAATGATGTCGGTGGTACGTTACTGCAAGAAAATGTTTTAAAATCTGCAAATAATCCATATAAGGCAGGGATTGATGAAATAGTTCATATTATTACATCAGAGGGATTTTTGCCAATTCAAAGAGATACTTTTTATAACACAATTAAGAAATACTAATAAATATTTTTTTTCAATGAATTAATCTCTAAATCATATAGTTTTTTATTTTTTTGCCACTCTATTATTTTAAGATAGATCTTTTGAATTATTATTCTTTTATCCTCTTTTGTGCACAATGTAAAATCCTTGCCAGATAAAGTATTTTCTACTAGTTTTATGAAATATAATTGCTCGAATTGAGTGTTGTTCCTATCTAAACTCCCAAAACTTAATGTACAATAAGCATCTGCCAGAATTTCACAATTTTTTTGAATTAGTGAGAGTTTTAATCCAATACACAAAACAAAACAATTTATTAAAAATCTATAAATTTCACTTGATTTATCTGAATTAATCGCCTTTTTTACAATCTTGTCAGGTAATACTATTTTATTATCATAAAAAACTCTGGGTATATCTTCACTATAAAAAAGATCATCATTAAATTCACCGATATTAATACATAAGATAAAGCTATCTTTAAGTTCTTTCCAGATGCTATGTTTGAAATTATAAATTAGGTTTTTCATAATGATTATTGTTTGAATTAAATATACATTATATGTAAAATACATATTGATTTAAGGATGTGATAAAAATGGATTTAACTAAATTAGAAAAGCAAATTTTACATGATAATAAATCTTTAAGTTTTGATCAAGCTATTGAACTGACTGAAATAAAAAGCGAACAAGTTCTTGAGCTTACTAGCTTGGCTAGAAAGGTCACTGTGAAATATAAAGGTGATGGAGTTTTTCTAAGATCTATAATCAGTGCTAAAACTGGAGATTGCTCTGAGGATTGCTCCTTTTGCTCTCAGTCTGTCCATTTTTCATCTCCTATATCAAAACACTCATTGCTTGATCCTGATGAGGTCTTAGAGGCTGCAATTCAATCACAAAAAATGGGTGCTTTTGATTTTTGTATAGTGATTGCTGTTAAAGGACCAAGCAAAAACCAGTTTGAGAAAGTTTTAGAATCCATCAAACTTGTTAAAGAGAAAACAAATCTTGAAATTGGATGTTCTCTTGGGAGTTTGACCAGAGACCAAGCTTTTGCCTTAGGTAAAGCAGGTGTATGGAGATATAATCATAATCTCGAAGCATGCAGAGACTTCTTTCCGAATATTTGTACAACCCATACATATGATGAACGTTTAGACACTGCAAAACTTGTAAAAGAGGCGGGCATGGAATTATGTTGTGGTGGTATAATTGGAATGGGTGAAACAGTAGAACAAAGGATAAAATTTGCTTTTGAAATCAAAGACCTTGACCCTCATACCGTACCTATTAATTTTTTGAACCCTAGACCTGGGACACCTCTAGGACATTTGAAGCCAATTCCAAGTATAGAAGCTGTTAAAACAATTGCAATATGGAGATTAATAATGCCTGACAAAGTATTAATGTCTGGTGGTGGAAGAGAGATAACTTTGAGAGACTTGCAATCAATGGGAGTTGTTGCTGGAGCTAATGGAATGATAATTGGAAATTATCTGACAACTGAAGGAAGACCTCCAGAGGATGACTTAAAGATGATTGAGGACTTACAAATGCCTATTAAAGATAGGTATAATAATGAAGTTTAAAAATGTCGTCAAAATCAAAAATTCAAGAATATGATCTGAAATATATTTGGCATCCTTTCACTCAAATGAAAGAATATCAAGAGGAGTCGCCAATAGTAATTGAGGATTCTGAGGGTGTTTATCTTATTGATTCCGATGGCAAGAAATATATTGATGGCGTTTCGTCATTATGGGTTAATATTCATGGACACAAATCTCAAGAAATTAATAAAGCTATAAAGCAGCAAATTGATAAAATCGCCCATTCAACTTTATTAGGCATAACAAATCCCTCGGCATCTATCCTAGCAAAAAAATTGATAGATCTATCTCCAAATGGTTTACAAAAAGTTTTCTATTCGGGCGATGGAGCTAGTGCTGTTGAAGTTGGTATAAAAATGGCTTTCCAATATTGGATGTTAAAAGGAAAAAAAGATAAAAACAAATTTGTATGTTTGAAAGATGGTTATCATGGTGATACATTAGGCGCAGTATCTGTTGGAGGAATAGATATCTTTCATTCGACATTTAATCCGCTTTTATTTGAAAGTATTAAAATTAGTTCATATGATTCAACTAGCAAAGTCTTAGATGACTTAAACAAACTATTAATAAGGGATGCCGATCAAATTGCCGCACTAATCCTAGAGCCCTATGTCCAAGCCGCAGGGGGTATGAAAGTAGCTGAGGATGGATATTTGAAAGAGATCAGAGCGTTATGTGATGAATATGATATTTTACTTATTTTGGATGAGGTTGCTACAGGTTTTGGCAGAACAGGTAAGATGTTTGCCTGTGAGCATGATAATATAACTCCAGATATTCTAATTCTTGGAAAAGGTCTCACTGGAGGATATCTTCCACTTTCCGCTACAATAACAACTCAGAATATATTTGATGCTTTTCTTGGGGACTATGATGAACTAAAAACTTTTTTTCATGGTCATAGTTATTCAGGGAACCCTTTGTCTTGCGCAGCTGCAATTGCAAACTTAGAAATATTTGAAAAAAATAATACACTTCTTAAGCTACAAGATAAAATTCAACTTTTTGAAAATGAGCTTCGTGAGTTTAATGGACTCAAATTTGTTTCTGAAATTAGGAATAAAGGACTTATGGCTGGAATTGATCTTGTTAAAAATAAAAATACCGGTGAAAAATTTTCTTTAAAAGATAGGGTAGGTAAACAAGTTTGTGATTCGGCTCTTAAAGAGGGCATATTATTAAGACCCCTTGGTGATACAATAGTTTTGATGCCGCCAATATCAATTAATGATTCAGAAATTAAGAAATTAACAAAAGCAACTTATAAAGCTATTAAAGATGTAACAGAGAAGAATGTCTAATAAATTTCAAGAATGGATTTCTTCTGAGCTTAAAGAAATTAAAAAAAATAATTTACATAGAACTTTAACTGAAATTGATTCTTCAATGTCCCCTGAAATAATTATAAATAAAAAGAAATATATTCAATTTGCTTCTAATAACTATTTAGGTTTAACAATAAACAGTGAGATTAAAAATCACTCTATAAGATCTATTAATAAATTTGGGACTGGAACAGGCGGCTCTAGATTGGTTACTGGTACATCCTCTTTGCATTGTGATTTAGAGAATGTTATAGCAAAATTTAAAAAAACTCAGGATTCAATTGTTTTCAGTTCTGGATATCTTGCAAATATAGGAACAATATCTTCAATTATGAAAAAAGATGATTTTATTTTTAGTGACGAGCTTAATCATGCTTCGTTAATAGACGGTGCAAGACTTTCGAAATCAAACATAATAATTTATAAACATAATGATATGGTAGATCTAGAAAAAAAATTAAGAAAATATAAAAAAATTAATCAAAAAAAGATGGTAATCACAGATAGCATATTTAGCATGGATGGTGATATTGCTCCATTAAATGAAATTGTTAAACTATGTAAAAAATATAATTGTATATCAATGATTGATGAAGCCCATGCCACTGGGGTTTTAGGTAAAAGTGGGAGTGGTGGATCGGAAATGTTCAATATTCAAGGAGATATCGATATATGCATGGGGACTTTATCGAAAGCAGTGGGATCTGTTGGAGGATATGTAGCTGGATCAAGAAAGCTAATAGATTTTCTTAAAAATAGAGCTAGAGCTTTTATTTTTGATACTTCTTTGCCGGCATCAGCTTTGGCTGCAAGTATAAAATCAATAAAGCTAATCCAAAATTCGGATGGCCCTAGAAAAAAATTACTTTCAAATATAAAAAATCTATATGGTTTTTTAAAGAAAAATAATTTTAATTTCATTTATAATGAAACACCAATTATTCCAATAATAATTGGTGGAGAATCTAAAACCCTAAAAGTTTCGAAAATATTAAAAGATAATGGTATTTATATCCCGGCAGTGAGGCCACCATCTGTTCCTGAAGGGTCTTCGCGAATTAGAATAACTTTGATGTCTTCTCATACTTTAAAGCATATTGAAAAATTAAAAAAAGTACTTAATAAAATCAAAGAAATTAAATAAGTACAGTAATAGTAAATATATTTAATAAAGGTAAAATTTTAATATTATAAATTGTGAAATGAGTAAGTTAGAAGATTTTGAAATTTTTTGGAAATTGTTAATAGGAAGGAAAGTTAATAAAAAAAAGGCTAAAGAAGTTTATCTAAAAATTAAAACAGAACTTTCTCCCAAAGAGCTATCTCATAGATTTAATATATTGTACAGGAAAACAGGTGATGAAAAATATGTCCCTCATCCAGAGAGATGGTTAAGAAACGAAAGATGGAATGATGAAATTGATGAGTATAGTAATGGAAACAAAGTTTATCGCGATAAAGATGGATTTATTATTTCCGAGAAAGAATGGAAAGAACAAAACAATTAAGTTTTAGGATATTATTTGAAAAAGGTTATTTTTTTACTTTTAGACGGTGCAAGATTTGATATATTGGATCAACTTATAGAATCTAACTCTTTACCCAATTTATCAAGCTTTATTAAAAAAGGCTCATATAATAAAGCCGTCTCAGTCTTTCCTTCCACTACTGGCCCTGCATATATACCCTTTTTAATGGGTCAGTATCCAGGGAACGTTAATATGCCAGGTATAAGATGGTTAGATAAAATAAATTTTAGTAAAAATCCTTTTTCTTCTAATGCTCATCGAAGCTATGTAGGTTATGAAAATAAGTTTTTTAATGCTGATATAAAAAAATCATTTAAGACCATTTTTAATTATTTACCTAATTCAGTTTCTATATTTAATGAAATTACTAGTGGGTTGAATATTAGGAATGATTTGACTTTAAAATCAAAAGTTTTTTATAAGCTTTTATCTCATTTTTTTGGATCTTCTTTAATAGATAAAATAGCATTTAAAAAATTAATAAATTCATTTGATAATAAGAAACAATTTTATTTTTGTTGTCTTTATGGCATAGATTCATTATCACATATACAAGGCTCAGATACAGAAAGTATAAAACAACTATATAAATTATTTGATGACAATTTAGGAAAGCTCAAAAATTTCTTAGTGGAAAAATCAATTTATGATGACACATTAATAATTATTACTAGTGATCACGGCCATACTAATACATATGAACATTTTGATCTTGTTGATTATTTAAAAAGTAAAAATAAAAGTGTCTTGTATTACCCTTTGACATTTAAGAAATTATATAAAAAATTTGATTCCTCCGTAATGGTTTCAGGAAACTCCATGGCACATGTTTATCTCAATAATGAATTTAATTGGTCAAAATCTTTTAGCTTTAGCCAGCATGAAGAATTGATAAATGATTTAATATCTCAAGATGCTGTAGACATAATATCTTATAAAAATTCTAAGGGGGATATAATAATTTTAAGTTCTAGAGGTAAATCGCTTGTATCAGACAAAGAATCTTCAATTTATTACCAGCCTTTAGAGAATGATCCATTTGATTATTCAATAGATGAGGGATTTTATGACAAAAATCAATTGTTCAATCTAACTTATGAAACTGATTATCCTGATGCAATTGTTCAGCTACTGCAAATCTTCAGATCAAATAGATGCGGTGACCTTGTCTTAAGCGCAAATCCTGGTTGGGATTTTAGAAAGAAATTTGAATTTCCTTTACATAAATCTTCACATGGATCTTTAAGAAGAGAGCATATGGTTGTTCCCCTAATTTTAAATAAAAAAATTAATAATGTTCCAAAAATCAGAACTGTAGATATCTACAATACAATGTTGGAATTTTTGGAAATTAAATCACTCAATGTTGTTGAGGGAAAAAAATTAGATATTTATTGAATCAGGTTTAATTAAGAGCTTTTTAATATCAACATAAATATCATCTTCTTTCTGTTTTAGAGATGCACTTAACTCTTTAACAATTCTATTAAAAGCCGTTTCAAGTATTTTTTGTTCACCAAATGAAAGTTCTTTTTTTTTGGAAATATCATTTATTTCTCTAAAAACCTCACCTGCCATTATTATATTTCCGCTCTTTAATTTTTCTGTATAATTTCTATATCTTTTATTCCAGCTCAAATTTTCCTCAGTTCTATATTTGGTTTTACCTTTTATTAATGACCATAAATTTTTTAATTCATTTTTTTTTGCAATAGGCCTTAGCCCTCTAGCTTGAACAGAACCCTCAGGAATCATTACAGTTATATCACTTTCAACAACTTGAAGTATTAAAAAGTTTAATTCTTGGTCCCCAATCAATTTCTTCTCGATTGCAACTATTTTTACAAGACCATGGGATGGATATACGGCATCATCACCTACTTTATACACATTTATATTATCTCACATTGTATATTCTCATTCAATTTTATAGACTATTTTTTTTTTGAATTGACTTAATATATTTTAATGTTTTATATTTTTGTTAATGAGTGTTGAAAAATTGTTGAAAGATTTTGAAAAAAAATTAAGTTTTGGAATAACTACTTATTCGAAAAATACCATCATTTCATATGTTGATGATGTCAGATTATACTTGATTAAGAATGGATTTGAACATTTAAAAATTGAAGAATTATTTACAGAAAACAGAATTATTAATTATTTTGAAATGTTATTAACATCCGATGTGGATAAATACAAAAAAAGTTCTGCTAAGAGGAAATTATCTTCAATATCTAAATTTATTGATTTTTTAGTAGACAAACAATTAGTACCTTCAAATTTTATCAATACTTTGGATAAAAAAATTCTACTCGGTAATAAAATCGAAACTCCAAAAGCAAATTTTATAGACCAAAAAAAATTATATAATTTTACAAACAATCTACTAAAAGAATTAAATTCAGACAATATAAATTATTTTTTATATAGAGATATAGTTTTAGTTTTAACTTTGATATTTACAGGGCTAAGAGTTTCAGAATTAATTAATATTAAAATTTCAAATATTAATTCTGCAAATAATGAAATTTTGGGAATCACAAGAAAAGGCTGGAATAAAAATAAATCCACCTCAATACCTATTGATACGAGGTACTTACAAATACCTCTTATGAATTTAGTAAAAAAGACAAAGCAAAAAAATCCAAATTTAATATGGTTGTTCATTAACAGGAAGAATGAAAAACTTACCAGGCAAAATGTCTACAAAATTGTCAAAAAATTGTCTAATAAATATTTAGGATATTCTGTAAATCCACATTTATTCAGACATAGTTTTGCTACTAGTTTAATATCTAATGGTGCAACAACAACTGAAGTTCAGAAAATGTTAGATCATAAAAATGTTGTATCTACTGAGGTTTATGAGCATGTAAATAAAATTAAAAAGAAGTATAATTTAGTTAAGGAATTGTATAAAAAAAATGGAACAAATTAAAGCAACTACTATTCTTTGTGTTAAAAAAAATAATGAGGTTTCAATTAGTGGAGACGGTCAAGTATCTTTTGGAGACTCAATTCTTAAATCCTCAGCTAAGAAAGTAAGAAAAGTTTATAAGAATCAAATCCTTGCTGGATTTGCAGGAGCAACAGCTGATGCAATAACATTATTTGATAAATTTGAAGCAAAACTAGAGGAATTTAAAGGTAACCTAAGAAGGTCATCAGTTGAATTAGCAAAGGAATGGAGGACGGATAGAGTACTTAGAAGATTGGAGGCAATGATGATTGTTGCTGATCGAAATGAGATTTTTTTAATTTCAGGAAGTGGTGATGTCATTGAGCCTGATATACCAATATGTGCTGTAGGCTCAGGTGGTTTTTTTGCCTTTTCAGCAGCCAAAGCATTATTTAAATTTTCTGATTTGAAGGCTAGTGAAATTACTAAAGAGTCATTAAAAATTGCATCTGAAGTATGTATTTATACAAATGATTCTATATCAACAGAGGTATTAAGATTGGGGGACAATACTTAGATATGGATATTGACGAAATTCTTTTAACTCCGCGTGAAACAGTATCAGAGCTCGATAAATATATAGTTGGACAAGCCGAAGCAAAAAAAGCTGTATCTATCGCTCTTAGGAATAGATGGAGAAGACAAAAGGTTTCAAGCTTGTTAAAAGATGAAATTTCTCCCAAAAATATTTTGATGATAGGCCCAACAGGAGTTGGTAAAACAGAAATCGCTAGGAGGCTTGCAAAATTATCAAATGCTCCATTTATAAAAATTGAAGCATCAAAATTTACTGAGGTTGGATATGTGGGAAGAGATGTTGAGTCTATGGTAAGAGATTTAGTAGAAATATCTGTAAAAATGGAATCCGATCAAAATAGAGTATCTTTTCAGGCAAAAGCTGAAGAGTTAGCCGAAGAAAAAATTTTAGATTCACTTGTTTATAAAGAAGCTAAAGATAATGAAACAAGACAAAAATTCAGAAAAATGTTCAGAGAAGGAAAATTAAATGATCGTGAAATTGAAATATCAATTCCAACAAAATTTTCACCCATACAGGTTATGTCTAATAATCCAAATGAAGATCTAGATAATAATGTCTCTGATATGTTATCAAATTTTTTTCCAAATAAGGAAAAAAAAAGAAGGGTAAAGGTCAAAGAAGCATATAGAATTTTTGTTGATATAGAGGCTGAGAGCCTTATAGATAAAGATGCAATAAATGAAAATGCAATAATTAGGGCAGAGCAATTGGGAATAATATTTATTGATGAAATTGATAAAATTGCAAGAAATTCCTCAGCTTCGACAGGGCCAGATATTTCAAGAGAGGGTGTGCAGAGAGATATGCTGCCAATTATCGAAGGCTCAGCAGTTAAAACAAAATATGGAATAATAAAAACTGATCATATTCTGTTTATTGGTGCAGGCGCCTTTCATACCTCTAAGCCATCTGATTTAATTCCCGAATTGCAGGGCAGATTTCCTATTAGGGTAGAATTAAAATCATTAGATAGTAAAGATTTTAAGAAAATCTTAACAGAGCCTAATAATGCTTTACTAAAACAATATACTGAGCTCCTAAAAACAGAGGGGATTTCATTAACTTTTTCAAATGATGCAATTGATCAAATTGCTAATATTTCTGTAGAAATAAACGATAGAAACGAAAATATTGGAGCAAGAAGACTTCACACAGTATTGGAGAAAATTATTGAAGATATATCTTTTTCCGCACCCGATTTAAAAGATAAGGATGTCTTAATTGATTCAGATTATGTTAACGATAAACTGAAAGATATAGTAAAAGATAGAGATTTAAGTAAATATATTTTATAATTCCAAACTTGAAGATATGAAAAAAAATATTAAATTAGCAGAAACATTGATCGAAGCTCTGCCATATATAAAAAAATTTAATTCCAAAGTTATTGTTATTAAATATGGTGGAAGTATTGGATCAAAAGATTTTATAAATTTTACAAGAGATGTAGTATTGATGAAATTATTAGGATTAAATCCTATTCTAGTTCATGGAGGAGGCCTAGAAATTTCGAAAGAATTAGAAAAAAATAACATAGAATCTAAATTTATAAATGGATTGAGAGTAACCTGTAAAAAAACGGTAAAAATTGTAGAAAATGTTTTGTTTAAAAAAATAAATAAACAAATAGTTAAAATGATTATTGAAAATGGCGGTAAATCTATTGGTATATCTGGGAATAAGCTTAATATGCTAAGAGTTAAAAAATTTACATCTGGACTAAATGGTGCTGATATTGGTAAAGTAGGAGAAATTACTAGCGTTAATAAAAAATTAATAAAAAAATATTTACAGAATGATATGATTCCTGTAATAACGCCTATAGGTATAAATCATAAAGGTGAAACATTTAATGTTAATGCTGATCATGCCGCAGCAAAAATTGCAGCTTGTTTGAAAGCAGAGAAATTAATTATTCTGACTGATGTTGAGGGGATAATTGATAATAAAAATAAATTGATATCATCAATTAATAAAAAAAATATAAATAAATTAATTAAGGATGGAGTTATTCAAAAAGGTATGGTTCCAAAAGTTAAAAATATGATTGATGCACTATCTGAGGGCGTTAATAAAGCACACATAATAGATGGTAGAACTAAAAATGCTATCATATTAGAAATGTTTACTGACTCAGGAATAGGAACAGAAATATTACTATGAGGGTAAATTGTTAAAGAAAAATATTGAAGAAAATAACAAGTTTATAATTGGTAATTATTCAAGGTACCCGATCTCAATTATTAGAGGTGAAGGTAGCTATGTATATGATTCTAATAATAAAAAATATCTGGATTTTGTCTCTGGTATTGCTGTGAATAATTTAGGACATAACAATAAAGGCATTAAAAAGGCAATTATTGATCAGCTTAATAAACTTGTACACATATCAAATTTATTTTTAATTCCATCTCAAATAAAATTAGCAAAATCTTTAACCAGTAATTTGCCTAGGCACAAAGTATTCTTTTGTAATAGTGGAACTGAAGCAAATGAAGCAGCATTTAAATTGGCTAGAAAATGGGGCATTTTTAATAATAAAAGAACCATAATCTCGGTTACTGGTGGATTTCATGGTAGAACTTTTGGATCACTATCAGCTACAACACCCAAAAAATATAAAGAGGGATTTTACCCTTTAGTTCCTGGGTTTAAAACTGCCAAGTTTAATGACATAGAGAGTATTAAGTCTATAATAAAAAAAGATAAGAAAATCTTAGCTGTCATTATTGAACCAATACAAGGTGAGGCGGGAGTTAAGATTACTGATAAGAAATATTTACAAGAGTTATTTAAAATATGCAAAAAAAATAAAATTTTATTAATTGCAGATGAGGTACAAGTAGGAATAGGTAGAACAGGTAAATTATTTGGTTTTGAAAATTATGATATTAGACCAGATATTATTACACTTGCAAAAGCTCTTGGAGGAGGTATTCCTTGTGGTGCAATTATAGCTAATCCCGAGATCTCAGATTTTTTAACACCCGGTTCACATGGAACAACAATGGGTGGTAATCCATTAGCAATGGCTTCAGGACTTAGTATGCTCAATCAAATTAAAAAACCGTCTTTTCTTAATAGTGTAAGTAAAAAGGGTAAATTATTTTTAAATAAATTAAAAAAACTAGCTAGTTCAGATTTAATAAAAGAAGTTAGAGGAAAAGGTCTTATTCTGGCTATTGAATTTTATGAACAAAAAAAAGCTAAATTATTTACAAATATATGTATTAAAAACGGCCTTTTGGTTCTAATTACAGAAAAATATAATGTTAGAATTCTCCCACCTTTAAATGTAAAAAATAATGAGATTATTGAGAGTGTTAAAATAATGAAGCTCGTTTTGGAGCAGATAAATGAGTAAAAAAATGATTTCTTTAAATCAATTAAATAAAAAAGAATTGGAAAATATTTTAAGTAATATAAGTAAATTTAAGAAGAAAAAGTATATAAATAAATATTCTGGGAAAGTTATTGGTCTCCTATTTGAAAAATTTTCTACAAGGACCAGATTATCATTTGAATCTGCAATATCTAAATTAGGTGCTTACCCTCTTTTTATAAATAAGGATGATACTCAATTATCTAGGGGAGAATCTATAGCGGAAACAGCTAGAATGTTTTCTTTGTATATGGATACTTTGATTTTTAGAACTAATTCACATGCAAAACTAGTTGAATTTGTGGACAACTCGAGTATCCCAGTTGTTAATGCTTTATCAGATTTTGAGCATCCTACACAAATTATCTCAGACATATACACAATTAAGGAATATTTTAATAAAAAGCCATTAAATAAAATTAAAATAGTTTATGTAGGAGATTCAAATAATATTGCAAACTCATTTGCTTATGCAGCTATGAGCTTAAAATTAAATATGACTTTTTGCTGTCCGAATAAATATAATAAAAGTATAAAAAAAATTTTAAAAAATAATTCAAATATTGATATTACTGATGATTTAATCTATGCATCTTCAAAAGCTGATGTAATCTACACTGATGTCTGGACAAGCATGGGGATGGAAAAAGAAAACAAAGTAAGATTAAAAGATTTTAAAAATTTTCAAATTAATGGAAAGATAATGAGTAATACTAATAAGAAATCAGTTTTTATGCATTGCCTTCCTGCGCATATTAACGAAGAAGTTACAGAAGAAGTTATTAACTCCAAAAAATCTATTATTTACAAACAAGCAGAAAATAAATTGTATGCTGCGATGGCTGTTCTTGACTATGTTTTAAGCTGACCTAGCATTTCTTTCGATCTTCTGGACTTATGAAATGTAATAGCAAATCTATGAGCTTCATTTCTAAGATTTATTAATATATTTAATGGTTCAATATCTTTATTGAATTCGACAGAATTCTTCTGGTTTGGCAAATAAATTTTATCAATATTTTCTTTTTTTAAAGGTTTTGCAATTGATGCAACATTTATATTTTTTGGGACTAATGACGAGATTTTATTTAGATGCCCTTTTCCTCCATCAATGAGAATTAGATCAGGTTTTTCCCAACCCTCTTGATCGATTCTTTTCAGCCTTCTTTGAATTGCTTCCTTCATCATCTCATAATCATTTGGTCCCTTACAATTAATCTTAAATTTTCTATACTTACTTTTATCGGGCTCACAATTTGAGAAGACAACCATTGATGCAACTGGATTAGTTCCCTGAGTATTAGATATATCAAAACATTCAATCCTCTTTGGAAGTGAGGATAAACTTAAATTCTCTTTAAGTTTTTGTAAAATATGAGCTAATCTTTTTTCATTTTGAATATTATTTTCAAGACTGATTTCAGCATTTTTTTTAGCAAGTTTTATTAAGTCAAGTTTTCTCCCCCTAGAAATTTTCTCAAATTTAGTATCAAATAACTCTAAATTTTTTAGGTCAACCTTTAAATCATCAAAATACTCAAACTTATTATCAATAACGATCCTTTTTGGTACTGAAGATTTTAAAGAATAAAATTGTTTAAGCATTTGATATTGTTCAAATTGTATATTTTGCATCTTTGATTCTGCGAATAAATCTGCTTTATCAATTATATATCCCCCTCTAAAGAATAATATAGATATTTGTATTTGTTGATCTTTGGTTATTATGCCTATTACATCAGTATTTTTTAATGATTCGGAATTTCTGTATTCATAATAGTAATTTGTAGAAAGTCTCTCAAGCTCATCACGTAAAAAAGATGCCTGTTCAAACATTTCCTTTTTGGCAAATTCTATCATTTTTTCTTCTACTATTTTTTTAAAAAATCCAACCTTTCCAGAAAAAATATCTTTTAATAAATTAAAGTTTTTATTGTATGTTGACTCTAATTCTTTATCGTCACATGGCCCTAAACACATTCCAATATCTTTATATAAGCAAGCTCTTTTTTGATGCCTTATGAATTTATTATTAGTACAGTCACGAATACCAAATATTTTTTGAAAAAATCTTTTGGTTTTCCTAAGATTCTCTGATGATTTAAATGGACCCAAATATAATGAATCTTTATCTGAACATTTTCTTACTATTGAAATTCTGGGATATTTTTCTTTTATTTCTAATCTAAGTGAAGAATAAGTTTTATCATCTTTTAAAAGAATATTATATTTAGGTTGTCTGAGCTTTATAGTTTTATTCTCTAGCATCAAAGCTTCATCTTCAGTTTGCGTTGTAATATAATCTAAAGTTAAAGCCTCAAGCATTAGAAAATTTACATTCATTCTTTTATCTTTATTTTTAGAAAAGTAGCTTTTAATCCTATTTTTAAGATTTTTGGCTTTGCCTACATATAAATTTTCACCCTTTTTTCCTTTAAATATATAAATACCTGGCTCATTTGGTAAAGAATCAATTCTCAGCTTTTTTATATCCACAAATTAAGATTAGCTGATTTATAAAATTAAAAAATGGTTTTTCTGCGTTATATTAATTTTGGTAGTGAAATATTATGCTTAAAAAAGATAGAGCTCATGTAATTCTTAAAAAATTAAATAAATTATATCCTGAAACAACTGCTCCATTAAAAAGTAAATCAAATTTTCAATTTCTAATTGCTGTTTTATTAAGTGCTCAATGTACTGACGAAAGAGTCAACAGAATAACGCCAAAATTATTTTCATTAGCTAGCACCCCAGGTAAGATGATGAAACTCAAAGTGAAACAAATATACGACATAATTAGACCCTGCGGATTAGCTCCTCAAAAATCAAAATCAATTCACAAACTTTCTAAAATAATAATGGATAAATATAATGGTAAAATTCCAAGAAATATCGAAGAACTTGAAAAGCTCCCTGGGGTAGGGCATAAGACTGCAAGTGTTGTTATTTCTAAATGCTTTAATGTTCCGGCTTTTCCTGTTGATACACACATTCATCGTCTTGCACAAAGGTGGGGATTGTCGAAAGGTAAAAATGTCACACAAACGGAGAGAGATCTTAAAAAAATATTTCCTATATCGAATTGGAACAAACTACACTTACAAATTATTTTTTACGGTAGAGAATATTGTACAGCAAGAGGATGTGATGGAACAAAATGTGATATATGTAAAGTTTGTTATCCGAATAGAAAAAAGGGAATTAAAACAAATAAAGCTTAGAGGGCTCGTAACCTGAGCCCTCTAAAAACCTATTAAACACTGTAATACATTACAAATTCTAATGGATTTGGTCTAGTTCTCCACGGTGTTATCTCTTCATCCATTTTATAATTAATGTATCCCTCAATAAATTCTTTTGTGAAAACATCACCTTCTAACAAAAATTTATGATCTTTTCTTAATTCATCAAGTGATTCCTCTAGAGCAGCAGGAACTGATGGATATTTTGAAAGTTCTTTTTCTGAAAGCTCATAAATATCCTCTTCTAATTCTTTAGTAGGTTTAATTTTATTTTTAATCCCGTCTAATCCGGCCATTAACATTGCAGAGAATATTAAATAACAATTTCCAGCAGGGTCAGGGAATCTTGTCTCAATTCTTTTAGCTTTAGGACTATCAGAGTACATTGGAATTCTAATAGCGGCGCTCCTATTTCTTGCTGAATGCGCTAAAACGATTGGAGCTTCATAGCCTGGTACTAACCTTTTATAAGAATTTATGGTTGAATTAGTAAAGGCACACAAGGCTCTTGCATGTTTTAAAATTCCACCAATGTAATATAGGGCCATGTCACTTAGCCCAGCATATTTATTTCCTGCAAATAAGGGCTTTGAGCCTTTCCAAATTGACTGGTGGACATGCATTCCTGAACCATTATCGGCAAATACCGGTTTTGGCATAAATGTTGCTGATTTTCCATGATTTTTTGCTACATTTTTTACAATATATTTATACCATAATGTGTCATCAGCCATCTTCGTTAATGGAGCAAATCTTAAATCAATTTCTGATTGCCCAGGACCACCAACTTCATGGTGATGGCACTCAACATGTAAGCCACATTCTTGCATAACTTTAACCATATCTGATCTTATATCTTGATAGGTATCTAAAGGAGATAATGGAAAGTATCCCTCTTTATATCTTGCTTTATGTCCTAGATTAGGAACCTCGTCCTCACCAGAATTCCATTCTGCTTCTTCAGAATCAAGTTGATAAAAAGATGAATTTGGTGTTGACTGATATCTTACATCGTCAAATACAAAAAATTCTAACTCAGGACCAAAATAACATGTATCTCCGATCTTAGTTTTTTTAAGATAATTTTCTGCTTTATTTGCAATATATCTTGGATCAAGATCGTATCTTTCTTTAGTTAATGGGTCAGCTACATCACAAATTAAGGATAATGTTGGATGTGCCATAAAGGGATCAACAACTGCTGTTGTTGGATCAGGAAGAATAATCATATCGCTATTATTTATA